>OHYS01000065.1_pt1 | contig 74859 bp, 66 predicted proteins | sample 1580301 | NCBI WGS metagenome assembly OHYS01 (sample SAMEA3882531, study PRJEB24775) | human gut metagenome | biome: human-associated habitat; feature: intestine environment; material: feces | place: Netherlands | collected 2009/2010
TGACTGCAAAACAAGAACCGCAACAGATATTCAAGAGGAAACCGGACTAAGCGAACAGGCTGTCAATTTTTTGAAAGAGCAAAAGCTGTACAGATGCTCAGCAATAGATAAAATCATAACTTATGATGGAGGTATTATTATCAGGCTAATATACGACCATCTTTTCTACAAAGCAAACGATGTAGAAATTGAAGTGGGAAATAACACCACAATCAACAAAAAGAATTTGGCTGATGTCTTTTTACTTCAAATCATCAGTGAGTTGCGAACATTACGAAAAATGATTAGTGGAGGTTCTGACAATGGCCAGCATTAAGAAAATCGAAGGAAAGAACGGCGTCAGCTACAAGATCACGGTTTCCTGCGGCTACGACATTAAGGGCAAGAAGATCATCGAAACGGCCACGTTCAAGCCGGATGCAGGTCTGCCGCCTAAAAAGATGGAAAAAGCCGCGCAGGACTTTGCCCACGAATTTGAATCACGGGTAAAGAGCGGCGCGGCTATGGATGGGCGAAAAGTCACCCTGCAAGTATTTGCTGACAGGTGGATTGAAGAATATGCGAAGCCGAAGCTACAGCCGGGAACGGTCAGAAAATACCGTGAAGAGCTGGACGACAAAATCTTGCCTGCAATCGGACACTATAAGCTGTCGGAGATCAAGCCCCACACGGTAAACGCCTTTTTCCTCTCCCTGACGAAGGACGGCGCACGCAAGGACGGCAAGGCCGGAGGCTACAGCAAGGGCAGCATAACCAAAACGCGCAATGTGCTTTCCTCCATCCTGCGCACGGCTACGGAATGGGAGATCATCGACCGGAATCCCTGTGACAAGGTCAGAATACAGGCCGAAAGCACCGCCGATAAGCTGAAATTCTTCACGCCGGAACAGGCGGCGACTTTTCTCCAGTACATTGAGCAGCCCTATACCGTGCACGTAGGTGGTCACACAAGAGTAGATGATACGGGAATACCATACACCGTTGGAGACTATGAGATTACAAAGAATATACCGGAGCAAATCAAGCTGCTGTTCAATCTGGCGATCTATACCGGTTTGCGAAAAGGTGAGCTACTGGCGCTCAAGTGGTCAGACATTGATTTCCAGAACAACATTGTTCAGGTTTCAAAGGCTGTAACCCTTGTAGACGGGAAACAGGTTTGCAAGACACCGAAAACAAAGTCTTCCTATCGCTCGGTATCTTTTCCGCACTTTCTTGCAGCGCGCCTTAAAGCGTTGCAACTGGCAGAATTGCAGCAGCGCTTTCAATTCGGGCAGGGCTGGCGGGGCGAAGACTGGATTTTCATTCAGGAGAATGGCAAAATGATGAGCTATTCCACGCCGTATGAATCTTTTCAGGATGCAATCCGGCGATACAACGACGGCAGAGCACCGGAGCAGCAGCTCCCCCTGATTCCGTTTCACGGCCTCAGACACACATCAGCTACTTTACTGATTGCTTCCCGGCAGGACGTAAAAACGGTATCAAGCAGACTCGGCCACGCGCAGACCTCCACCACGATGAACATATATGCTCACGCCTTGCAGGAGAGCGACCGAAAAGCCGCCGATGCGCTGGAAAATCTCCTTGCAAAAGAAGCCTGAAAACAAAAAAATCCCGTTCCAGTAGCCAAATAGTAGCTAAATGGCTTTCCGAAACGGGACACAGATTCAAGGAAAAAAGAAAAAAGCCTTGAAAATCAAGGCTTTTTCATGGAGCTGCTACCCGGATTCGGACCGGGGACCTCATCCTTACCAAGGATGCGCTCTACCGACTGAGCTATAGCAGCATACAAAGCCCGCGGAGCTTTCGCCCCGCGGGTGGCGACCGAGAAGGGACTTGAACCCTCGACCTCTAGCGTGACAGGCTAGCGTTCTAACCAACTGAACTACTCGGCCTCGTCGCCTCAGCGCTTGTTTAATATACCAGACGATTCGACTGCTGTCAAGTTATTTTTGAAAAAATTTTCGGCGATTTTCATTTTCCGCTCCGGCCGGTCTCCTCCGGCGCAAAAATGTCTCCCGGGCAAAAAGCCCGGGAGACACACGCGAGAAAATTACTTGGTGATCTGGAAAGCGCGCGTGATGGGCGCTGCCTGATAGTTGCCGCCCAGAGTCACGACCGTCACAACATAGCGGCCGGGCGCAGTCGGGGGCGTCGTGGTGCTCGAATACGGGCGCCACTTGCTGGTGAAGCCGGAGTACAGGTAGTGCACAGAGGACTGATCCTCGACTTGTTTCCCGTTATAGCTCAGCGTCGCACCGAAGTCGAAGTTCTTCGCGTCCGCAGCGGAGATCTTGCCGTTGGTGAAGTTCTGATTCCAGTCGAGCTTCACACCGGAGTAGTGCTTTTTCACAACGAGTGCACCCATACCGAAGCCGGTGTTGTAGTTATCGTTGTTCGTGATCGCGTAAACGGTGTAGATACCCACCTGATCCGGCGTACGCAGGGCAATGCGGACATTGTCCAGCAGGGTGATCTTGTTGAACACGTTGATGATCTGCTGCAGCGTAGCGACGTCAACACCCATCAGCTTGAGCGCTTCACGCACTGCGGCATACTCGCTGCCATTGGCGATCTTGTCCAGATTCTGCTTGAGTTCGCCGACGGTGATGCCCTTGTCCATGATATCCTTGATCGTCCGCAGACCGACTTTTTCGAGCACAGGATCAACAACCTTGATGAACGCGTTGTCTGTGTAGCGCTCGGGCAGCTGCACGAACACGCTGGACACGCCGGTATAGACCGTGAAGATGTCAAAATCGTCCACGGGATCAGTGGTGACGAAGCCCTCGCCCGGCACTTCATCGGCGTAGATGCTCGTCGAGTGCACCTTGACGGAGACATTTGCCTTCTTGACCGTGAGCGAGCCTTCCTCAGCCTCGCTGGAACGATAGGTCTCGTTGCCGTTGAAGGTCACGCGGATCTGCTGCTCACCAGCGCCCATCTGGGGGTAGAGAAGCTGCAAATCACCCAGCTTGACTCCCTTTCCCTCGATCGAAACCCAGTCTTTGAAAGAATTCATGTCGCCGCTAAAATCACCGGCCACGACCTTAGCCGTTGCGTAATACTCGATCGTAAAGTCGTCCGCGCTCAGCGTGCTCTTGTCGGGCAGCGTGGAATCGTCCCAATCAATGACGTATTCAAAAATCTGCTGCGTCATGGCAGCGGCGTCCTTATTGTAGATGAGAGAGATGCTCGGCTTAAGGACGACGGCGCTGGCCTCGCGGCTGTCGGTCATCTCGACGGTGACTTCCGCCGTATAAGCCTGGTAGGCTGCGTTGCCGCGCCAGGTGAAGCGGATGGTCTGCTCACCAGTGCCAAATTTAACAAGCTGGTCAATAAAGTCGCTGCCCGTCGGGCTATAATTCAAGGGCTGATAATTTTTGATACCACCTATACCGGCGTTGTACTGCACCGTCACGTCGTTGATGGAGACGTTCGAATCAGCGCTCACGAGCAGCGCCTCGCGCAGAGCCTGCGCGGTTGCCTCGTAGTTGATGCTCTGATCCTTGTTATAGACCATCGAGACTTTGGTCACACCCTGCTTGAGCTGGAACGGAGCTGCCGCGCGGTCAAGGAAGTTCACAGTCGTTTCCTCAGTGACAGCCTTATAATCATCGCTGCCGCTGTAGGAGACTTTGATCTTCTGCTCGCCTGCAGAAATGGCAGGGTAGCCAAGCTCTTGACCTAAAAAAGTAATCGTTTTGCCCTCCAGAGGGACCCATTGTCTGTCGGCTTCGGTCGCGAATTTGGCATGGTACTCAATGGTCACGTCGTCGACCGTCAGCTCGGGCTTGGTGCTCTCCACGACCTGAGCAAAGATGGCTGCACGCAGCGCGTCAAAATCCAGCGTGCCGTCTTCCTTATACGGCAGCTTCACGCTGGCGTCCTGCTTGAGCGTGATGGACGAAGAGAGCTTCTCCGCCTTCGTCAGCGTCACTTCCTGTTTCGTGCTGACAAGGCGAACCTTGTAGTCGCCATCCTTGTTAGCAGCCAGCGCAGGGCAGGTGTACTCAGTCTTAATATACTTACCTTCTTTAACGACTCTGCCACCAGCAATGGAATCCCAGTACAAATCCGAGGATTTTGTCTCAATTATAGTACCCTTATTCTTGAAACCGTTCGTTTTGTACTCCCACTTGAGATCGTCCAGAAGTTTGGCCTGCGTATCCTCGCTCTTCTGGTCAAAATCCTTGACCAGCGCGCGCGTCAGCGCATGGTTCACTTCATCGGTCGTCATCGTGGACTTAATGATGGCCGTACCGTTTTGCAGCGTGTAGCTGCTGTCATCCGCCGCGAACACGGCCGGCGAGAACGCCCCGACCTGCGACAGCAGCAGGACCGCCAGCAGGCATGCCAGCAGACGCTGCAGTTTTTTACCTGTCATGATATTTCCTCCTTTGTTTCTATTTCGCCAAGTGGATCTTGCATGCCCCCGCATGCATGGGACTTTATCATCCCACATAGGTGTTAAGAATACGTTAACAAATCACCCAAAAAATTTCAATTTATTTATTTAAAAAATTTATGATTATTTCGAAACCTATCTATTCGGAATTCTGATACAATCGTAAAGAAATGTAACGAAAAACTTTCTGCCCAAAAGCCGCATTTCCCTCTTGCATTTTTTTGCGCGGTGTGCTATATTATTTGAGCAAATAAAATATCCGGGTGTAGCGCAGTTGGTAGCGTGCTTGAATGGGGTTCAAGAGGCCGGAAGTTCGAATCTTCTCACTCGGACCAGCAAAAAGTCCTGTATTCTCAAGGAATACAGGACTTTTTCTTTTTCCGTTTTTGCGTGCAAATTATCGATGCGGTGTGCAACGGGTGTGTAATAGAAATTATTTATCGGAAAGCTGTTTCACAGACTGATTCAGCCCCGTCGCCGCCCAGCCGGACACGCTGCCGACGTCGGCAGCGTGCTGATCCTGCTGGGCGCCGTCACGATCCTGATCAAGCTGCTATAAACGATCCGCGCCCGCGCTCCGATATGGTGCGCGGGCGTTTGCGATTCGACGCTTCGCGCAAAGATCGTTCCATACTTGACAAAAAATTTGAATTTTATGAAGTTTTTTCGGCACCTACAGCATTCGACACGTTTCTGCTCCATTCTGTGTTAGACTGCGCATCGCAGCGACCGGAAGACGCGCCGGAAACCGCAAATACGCAGAACAAAAAGGAGATCACCATGGACTTCAAGAAACTGTACTTCACCCTCTTCAACACGCTGAGCGACGCCGTTGAGCAAATCGACACCCACGACTATGAGGAGGCGCGGCTGCTGCTGATCCATGCACAGCAGGAAGCCGAGGAGTGCTACATCACGTCTGCATAAGCAACCATGCAGCGGCCCGGCCGGCATTTTTAACTGGGATCACCCAAGCTGGCGGGTCTTTTCAAACGCGGCGTCCACGGCCGCGATGCAGCTGCCGCGAAAACCGTGCTGCTCGAGCGCGTCGACGCCGGCGATCGTGCTGCCGCCGGGGCTGCAGACCTCGTCCTTGAGTTGCTCCGGGTGCTTGCCGGACTGCAGCACCATCTCCGCGCTGCCGGCGAGCATCTGCGCCGCGTAGCGGATGGCTTTTGCGCGCGGCAGGCCGCATTTGACGCCGCCGTCGGCCAGCGCCTCGATGAACATATACGCAAACGCGGGGCCGCAGCCGGTGATGGCGCAACCGGCGTCGATCAACGCCTCGGAAATGGGGTCGACGATGCCCGCGGCCGCCATGAGCGCGCAAAACGCCGCGAGATCGTCGTCCGTGACATTGCCGTTGGCACAATAGAGCACGACGCCCTGCCCCACGGCGCAGGCCGTGTTCGGCAGGATGCGGATGATCTTCTTATCCGCGCCGAGCAGCCGCTCGAGCCGCTCCAGCTGCACACCGGCGAGCATGGACACAAAAATGCTCTCCGACGCCGCGATGGGCGCTGCCAGCGACTGCACAACGCCGTCGATCATCTGCGGCTTGACACCGAGAAACACGAATTTGCTGCCGCCGAGGATCTCCTCCGGCGCGGCCGCACGGCAGCCCAGCCGCTCGGCCGCCGCCGCGCTGTGCGCGGGGCTGCTGCAGGCAACGGCGACCCGCTCCCCCGTGACCTGTTTGGCCGCGGCCGTGGCCAGCGCGCCGCCCATATTGCCGGCGCCGATGAAGCCTGCTTCAAACTTTTTCATAGTGTTCCCTCCTCAGCGGATCTGTCCGTCGCCGCGGATGATATATTTATAGGTGCTCAGCTCGTCGAGCCCCATGGGGCCGCGGGCGTGGAGCTTCTGCGTGGAGATGCCCATCTCGCAGCCGAGGCCGAACTCACCCCCGTCGGTAAAGCGGGTGGAAACATTGACATACGTCGCCGCGCTGTCCGTGCCGTTGATGAAGCGCTCGGCGCTCGCGGCGTCCTCGGTGACGATGGCATCGCTGTGGTGCGTCGAGTGCGCGAGCACGTGCGCGATGGCGGCGTCCAGACTGTCGACCACGCCGACGGCGAGGATATAGTCCAGATACTCCGTGTCAAAGTCCTTGTCGGAAGCGCTCTTGCCGTCGATGATCTGCGCCGCTGCCGCATCCAGCCGCAGCTCGACCGGTGTGAGGCCCTGCGCCGCGCGGTCATCGACCAGCGCCTTTTTGAGCATGGGCAGAAACCTGGCCGCGACTGCCCGGTGCACGAGGCAGACCTCCTCGGCGTTGCAGACCGAGGGGCGGCTGGTTTTGGCGTTTTCGATGATGCGCACGGCCTTGTCGAGGTCAGCATACTCGTCCACGTAGACGTGGCAGATACCGGTGCCGGTCTCGATGCAGGGCACGGTGGCATTCTGCACGCAGGCGCGGATGAGCCCCGCCCCGCCGCGCGGGATGAGCAGATCTACAAGGCCCTTGGCCTGCATGATCTCCGTAGCGCTCTGGTGGCTGGTATCCTCCACAATGTTGACGATGTCCGGATCGCCGCCCGCGGACGCGATGCCCTGCTTGAGCGCGGCCACGATGGCTTTGGCCGTGCGGAAAGCCTCCTTGCCGCTGCGGAGCATGCAGACGTTGCCGCTCTTGATGGTGAGCGCCGCCGCGTCGGACGTGACGTTCGGGCGGCTCTCATAAATGATGGCGACCAGGCCGAGCGGCACCTGCTTTTTATAGATCTTCATGCCGTTGGGGTGGTCGATCTGCGCGAGGATGCGCCCCGTGTGATCCGGCAGCGCCACGGTCGCGCGGATGCCGTCGGCCATGGCGTCGATGCGATCTTTGTCCAGATAGAGCCGGTCGAGCATGACATCCGAGATATGGCCGCGTGCAGCGTCCATGTCCTCGGCATTGCAGCGCAGGATGGCATCGCACTCCGCCTGCAGGCTGTCCGCCATGGCGGACAGGATGCGGTTTTTGTCCTCGGCAGAAGCGTTGCAGATGCTGGGCCACGCGGCCTTCGTCCGCCGGAGAATGTCCATAGTCGTCATAGTAGTCCCTCCTCAGGAATGTGGTATCAGAAATCGGGTGCCGGCGCGCCTGCCGGCCACAATGTCATAGAGCACCTCGGGCTTTTCGCCGTTGGCAATGACCATCTCGCAACCGGCCGCCGTTGCGATCTGCGCGGCGTGTAGCTTCGTGACCATGCCGCCGGTGGCGAGCGCGGAGCCCTTGTCTCCGGCAAGCGAGAGAATGTGCGCGTCGATGACCGGCACCGTCTCGATGAGCCGCGCATCCGGGTTTCGGTGCGGGTCGCTGTCATACAATCCGTCAATGTCCGAGAGCAGGATCAGCAGATCCGCACCGATGGCGGCAGCCACGATGGCCGAGAGACTGTCGTTCTCGCCGATGGTGTTGTCCACGCCGATCTCGTCCGTCGCCACGGCGTCGTTTTCATTGATGACCGGCAGCGCCCCCAGCTCCAGCAGCCGCGAGAGCGTGTTGCGCACGTTGCGGCTGCGCTGCTCACTGCGGATGTCCTCGCCGGTCAGCAGCAGCTGCGCCACAATATGATTGTACTCCGTGAAGAGCTTATCGTAAAAATACATCAGCTCGCACTGGCCGACGGCGGCCGCGGCCTGCTTGCCCGGCATATCCGCCGGACGGCCGGACAGATTGAGCTTGCCGACACCCATGCCGATCGCGCCGGACGAGACGAGAATGATCTCATGACCTGCATTTTTCAGGTCGCTGAGCACTTTGCACAGCCGCTCCATGCGCTGAATGTTCAGCCGCCCGGTCGCGTGCGCGAGTGTGGAAGTGCCGACTTTAACAACGATTCGCATAATGATCCCTCTTACTGCATGATGGCATCTATTATAGCGCATCGGGCGCAAAATTGCATCCCTTTTTGTCTTTGCTGCGCAAAAGATGCGCCAAAGATCCCGCGCGCACGGCCGGACAGTCCGGCGACCTGCTCACGGAGCATCTGGAGATCGGCGGTGCGCTCGTGACTGACCTGAAAAACCGCGAGCCCGCCAAAGCCGACGACGCCCGCCGGCGCTGGTACGCAAACGCCGACGCCATCAGCGCGTTTCTTGCCGGCATCAACGCCTGCTGGAACGAAGAAAAATGGCGCGAGTTTTTCTACAGCCATCTGGAGATGACGGCAAAGAGACCACGCTGCGCCTGCAGGGCGACTATGCGGCCGACATCCGCATGTTCGACCGGATCGAGACCGAGGCGCTGCGCATGGCCGCCTATATGTTCTGCGGTCTGGCCATGCGCTGCCGCTGAACGCACGAGCGCTCCCCGCCGGGATGACCCCGGAAGGGAGCGCTTTTTCACAGAATTGTGCCGGATGCACAACGGGAGACACCTTGCGGTGTCTCCCGTTGCATGTGAAAGAAGAACGAACGCTTGCCTGCACTCAGTCTGCAAACAGCGGCGTCGACAGATAGCGGTCGCCGGTATCCGGCAGGAGCGCAACGATGGTCTTGCCCTTGTTCTCCGGGCGCTTGGCCAGCTCGATCGCCGCCCAGACGGCAGCGCCGGAGGAAATGCCGACCAGCACGCCTTCCTTATGGCCGATCAGGCGGCCGGTCGCAAACGCATCCTCGTTGCTGACCGGGATGATCTCATCATAGACCTTCGTGTTGAGCACGTCCGGCACAAAGCCCGCACCAATGCCCTGGATCTTATGCGGGCCGGCATGGCCCTCGCTCAGGACCGGAGAGGTCTCCGGCTCCACGGCCACGACCTTGACCTTCGGGCACTGGGACTTCAGGTACTCGCCGACGCCCGTTACGGTGCCGCCGGTGCCGACGCCTGCAACGAAGATATCCACGTTGCCGTCCGTGTCCTCCCAGATCTCCGGGCCGGTCGTCGTGCGGTGGATCGCCGAGTTGGCCGGGTTGACGAACTGGCCGGGGACAAAGCTGTCGGGGATCTGCGCGGCCAGCTCGTTGGCCTTTGCGATCGCACCTTTCATGCCCTGCGCGCCGTCCGTGAGCACGAGCTCCGCGCCATAGGCCTTCATGATCTGGCGGCGCTCCACGCTCATGGTCTCCGGCATAACGATGATGATGCGGTAGCCTCTGGCCGCGGCGACGGACGCCAGGCCGATGCCGGTGTTGCCGGAGGTGGGCTCGATGATGACGGAGCTCGGCTTGAGCACGCCGCGCTGCTCCGCGTCCTGGATCATGGCCAGCGCCACGCGGTCCTTCACTGAACCGGCCGGGTTGAAGTACTCGAGCTTTGCCAGAATGCGGGCCTCGAGCTGCTGCTCTTTTTCGATATGGGTCAGCTCCAGAAGGGGCGTTTTTCCGATCAGCTGGTCAGCGGATGTATAGATCTTGCTCATGAGATGTTCCTCCATTTATGTATCGTATTATTAAATATGTATGTTTGACTCGTGATGGACTTGCCTGCGCTCAACCGCCGCAACAGTGCCAGCAGATACACAGGCGGCCGGAAATGCGCCCTCGCATTTTCATCGCCTACCTTCTCTATAGGTTAATAGGATTATATCGCGTTTTACCCAGTGTGTCAATAGAAAATTCACTTTTCTTTTCTGGCAGGGAAATTGTTTGCAGACACTTGGGCCGGTAATTGACCATATATGCATTATCCAATGACCGTGCGCACGATTCGCGGGTTTGCGGCAGATGGTTGCTGCTGCCGCTGCGAGCAATGGAATGACCGGTCATTTTTTGCAGATCTTTGCGTTTGCGGCGCCTTTGCACAGCGCTTCCATAGCTTGACTTTTCAGGGCCGACAGTGTATACTAGTCGCATAAGTGTACGTGGATCGGCTGTGTTACCCGACATCCGGCATAACGGCACTTATGCACATTTATAAAAGGAGTGGAAACAATGAAAAAGTCCCGCAAACTGCTCTGCGTGCTTCTCGCTCTGGTTATGGTCGTCAGCCTGCTGCCGGTCATGGCTTTTGCAGCCGATGAAGACATCGCAGCCGAGGAAACCACCGCGGCTACGGTCGAGGAGGCTTCCCCGGAGACCGAGAGCGTCGTTACCGAGAATCTGTTCGGCAAACTGCCGAACTATCTGGTTGCTGTAAAGACCTCAGACGGTCGCATCGCTGCCGGCGCTCAGGTCTCTGTCTACAACCAGAACAAGGATCAGGTCGCCACTGCCGTCGCCAACTACGGCGTCGCCATCTTCTCCAAGAAGGATCTCCTCAACATTTACTCCGTGTCCGCCACCTGGACCGACCCGCGCACCAACATCAAGTACAAGTCTGCTGTTGGTCTTACTTGGACCACCGGCCTTCCGGACATTGATGTCGTTATCGTTTACCCGAAGACCGACCTGATTCTCAACACCACTGACCACAACGCTTACATCGTAGGTTATCCGGATGGCACAGTCAAACCGGACGGACGCATCACCCGTGCCGAAGTCGCCACCATTCTGTATCGTCTGATGAAGGATCAGGTCAAGGCCAGATTCGACTCCAAGCCCACCGTCAAATTCTCCGATGTCAGCAGCGGCGACTGGTACTATGACGCTGTGCAGATGTGCGCGAAGGCCGGCATCGTCTCCGGTTATCCGGACGGCTCGTTCAAGCCCAACCAGGCGGTCACCCGTGCGGAGTTCTTCAAGATGGTCGCCATGCTCTACAGTGATGCGCTCAACACCCCGATCACCGGCAAGATCTTCAACGATATCAACGGTCACTGGGCAGAAAAGTACATCAACCTGCTCCAGAAGCTCGGCATTGTTAAGGGTTATCCCAACGGCAGCGTGAAGCCGAACGCCAACCTGACGCGCGGTGAAGCGGCTTCGATCATGAACCGTGTTCTCGGCCGCATTGTGGGTGATTCCAGCTTCAGCGATCCCAAAGTTGCTGCGGCTATGAAGCCCTGGCCGGACTGCACTTCCTCGCACTGGGCCTATGCCGAGATCCAGGAAGCCGCCAACAGCCACGAATACACTTGGGACATTAACATTCTCACGTTCTCTGACCATAATGGAATCTTCAAGGCTATCATTGATAACCTGCAGCACCCGGTCACCGAGCGCTGGACTTACATCAAAAAGTAAGCTTTCCCCCAACTACCACAAAGCAGGCACCTTCGGGTGCCTGCTTTTTTGTCCCGCAAATTGCGCCGCTGCAGAAAAATCCAGCGCCGGCTGACTGCCGGCGCTGGTTTCGTTTCAGGAGCGATCAAATGCCGGATTGGTCATATAGACGTTCTTCTGATCCATCTTTTCCGTCGCCAGACGCAGCGCCTCGCCGAAGCGCTGGTAGTGCACGACCTCGCGCTCACGCAGAAACCGGATCACATCCGTCACATCCGGGTCGTCGCAAAGCCGCAGAATGTTGTCATAGGTCTTGCGCGCCTTCTGCTCGGCCGACATATCCTCCGACAGGTCGGCGATCACATCGCCGGTCACGCCGATCGTCGCCGCCGTCCACGGCGTGCCGGATGCAAACTGCGGAAAGACGCCCGCCGTGTGATCGACGAAGTACGTATCATAGCCGGACTGTTTGATCTGCTCCGGCGTCATGCTGCGCGTGAGCTGGTAGACGATCGTTCCGACCATCTCGAGATGACCAAGTTCCTCCGTGCCGATGTCCGTCAGGATCGCCGACAGCTCCGGGTACGGCATGGCATAGCGCTGACTGAGATAGCGCAGGGACGCGCCCAGCTCGCCGTCCGGCCCACCGTACTGCGAGCAGATGAACTTTGCCAGCGCGGGATTAGAGTTTTTGATGCGGATCGGGTATTCCAGTTTCTTTTCATAGACAAACATCGCTTACTTCCCCTCTCCTTCCTGCTGCCACGGCCACGGCGCGTTGAGCCAGTCATAGACGTCCGAGCTTTCCAGATCCCGCAGGGACACGGGGCCGTATTGCTCCACGTACCGCCTGCGCCCCTCCGCGCTCAGGCGGATGCACTTTTGCAGCGTCTCGAATGCCTCGCGGTCGTCCGGGTGCGTATCCAGATACAGGTTCAGCTCTCGGATGACAAAATCCATCGCCATCAGCTCGCACAGCGGCGTGCTGAGGTCGCCGGGTTTGTTGACCATGTTCATAAACGGCAGGTCCAGTCCCGGAAACAGCGTACCGCGCGCCAGTGCCATGCGCCGATCATACGCGGGTTCGCTGGACTGCTGCATGGGCGTCTGCGCCAGCGCCAGCGGCGCGCATTCCGGCAGCGGGCCCTGCTTGAAATTGCATTTGTCCACAGTCGTTCCTCCTTTTCAAATCGGGCACTCGGCCCGCATTATCCTATGCAGGCCCGGTTCGGCCGGTGCGGAACGCGACGAAAAAAGGCGGCGCCGTACGGCGCCGCCTTTGCGGAACGGAGCTTTATTTCGTTTTTGGCATCGCCATGCCCGTCTTTTTGAGCGTGGTGCGCAAAAAGAACAGCGAGAGGATCAGTGAGAAGATCTCCGCGATCGGGAACGCAAACCAGATGCTGCGCAGCACGCCGGTCAGAGACAGCAGGTAGGCAGCCGGGATGAGCACCACGATCTGGCGCGCGATGGAAATAAGCATGCTGTAGACGCTGTAGCCAAACGCCTGGCACGAGGAGCCGGCCACGATGCTGATACCCGCAAATATGAACGCCAGACTCATGATGCGCAGCGCGGGCGCGCCGATCTCCAGCATGGCATCCGACGCATCGAACATCAGCAGCAGTTCCTTCGGGATGAGCTGGAACACCAGAAATCCCAACGCCATGATGATGACGGCATAGAGCATGCCCAAACGGATCGTCTTATGGATGCGCTCCGGCTTCTGCGCGCCGTAGTTGTAGGCAATGATCGGCACCATACCGTTGTTGAGGCCAAAGACCGGCATGAACACGAAGCTCTGGAGCTTGAAATAAACGCCGAACACCGCGACTGCCGTGGACGAAAACGTGATGAGGATCAGGTTCATGACGAAGCACGTCAGCGATGAGATGCAGCTCATGATGATCGACGGGATGCTGATGGCCGTGATCTCGCCCATGAGCTTGCCGCTCGGGCGGATGTGCCGCAGGCGCAGGTGGATCTCCGGATTCTTGCAATGATTGAGGATGACCGCCACGACCGCGCCCAGGCACTGGCCGATCACCGTCGCCCAGGCCGCGCCGGCAATGCCCATCTTCGGGAAGCCGAGCAGGCCGAAGATGAGGATCGGGTCGAGGATGATATTCGTGATCGCACCGACCAGCTGCGTGATCATGGAATAGATCGTGCGGCCGGTCGCCTGAAGGAAGCGCTCGAAGGTGATCTCGATGAAAACGCCGAACGAGCACAAAATGCAGATGTTCAGATACGTGATGCCGAAATTGACGATGGTCTCAATATCCGTCTGCGTGTGCATATATGCGCGGATGCCGAGCAGGCCGGCGACGAGCACGAGCAAATAGCTCAGCAGCGCCAGCAGCAGGCCGTTGACCGCGACCTGATTGACGCGCTCGGCGTTTTTCTGCCCCAGCGCGCGCGACAGCAGCGCGTTGATGCCGACACCGAAGCCGACAGCAATAGCAATGATGATGTTCTGCAGCGGGAACGCCATGGACACCGCCGTGAGCGCATCCTCGCAGATGCGCGAGACAAAGATACTGTCCACGATGTTGTACAGCGCCTGCACGAGCATGGAGATCATCATCGGGACCGCCATCGACAGCAGGAGCTTATTTTCGGGCATCGTGCCCATTTTATTTTCACGAAGGGTTTCTTGCGCCATAGTGTCACTCCCATTATATCAACAAACAAACAAAAACGTCACGAATAGATATTATAAGTTGCGCGCAGAGAAATGTCAAGTTCTGTTGCATTTTTCACTTGAAAACGACACTTGGCCGTGCTATAATAATTGCACCTGTGGGATTAGTTCATTGGTAGAACACCTGCTTCCCAAGCAGGATAGGCGGGTTCGATTCCCGTATCCCGCTCCACGAACCGCTGCGGAATCTGCGTCCGCAGCGGTCTTTTTGCGCTCAAAAAGCAAACAGCCTGATGCATATGCATCAGGCTGTTTTGTTTTTTATACCGCGGCGATCTCCCGGGCGCGGCGCTGATCCCGCGCGGAAAAGAGCAGGCAGATGAGCGCCATATAGCCGACAAGGATCAAAAGTGCCGGCATCTCATACAAAAACGGCACGGGCAGCCACTTCCAGAACAGGTTCAGGACGCTGATGTCCACGTCCCCGCCGTAAACAAAGAAGTAGTTTGCCAGCGGGCAGACCGTGTGCCGCAGCAGGAAATTGACCGCCAGCGCACCGATACCGAGCAGCAAAAACGTGCCCGCAATGCCGGGAATGTCCCGAAAACCCGGCCGGTAAAAGCCGAGCGTCACGAGGCTCAGACCGCAGACGATGATGAGGATATGCGTGACGTAAAAGCCGAGCATCCGCGGCAGCCACAGAGAGTAGCCAACAAACGGCGCCTCCGGAAACACGAGCGCCATGAGTGCACCGAGCGGCGCGACGAAAAACGCGAAGCCGAGCAGCGAACGCCGCTGCGTGAGGATGCCGATCGGGATGAGGAACATATTGATGTTGCAAAGCTGCAGCGGCAGCTCGCTGAACCAGTTGAACCGGTCGAGCCCCGACGCCTGCAAAAACTGCACATCCCGGGACAAAAAGCCTTTATAGACGAAAAATCCGATGATGTTCACTGCACACAGCGCGATAAGCACGGCGGCACGGCAGCGCTCCGGCCGGCCGCGCAGCAGAGCCCACAGCAGCACGACCGCTCCGGCGGCAAACGCAAGGAGCAGCAGATAGGCAGCGTTAAACGGTCGTATGATCATGGTGAGACCTCCTCTTGGAAAACAGATACGTTGTCAGCGAATGCGCGGCCACGGCAAGTGCGCAGCCGGCGATGAGATCCGCCGCAGAGTGCTGCTTGATGAGCAGCGTGGACAGGCAGATCAAAACCACCAGCGCAAAGGATGCCAGCCGCAGCGCCTTGTGCGCACGCAGCGGCGGCGCGCGAAACGTCGCCAGATGCAGCACCAGCGCCTCATAGCAGTGCAGGCTCGGAAACACGTTGACCGGCGCATCGTGCGCATAGATGAGCCGGCAAAGCGCCCGAAACACGCCCGCCCCCTCTGCCGCTGGGCGAAAGTCGATGCACGTCGGGTAGAGCACAAACATGGCTACGCACAAAAACGCGCCCGAAAACAGTGCCGCCGCCTGCCGGCAGAACACGTCCTTCGCCCGCAGACACGCCCAGAGCATACACCCCGGCACATAAAAATACCACAGGATGTAAAACACGACGAACGCCGGACAAAACGGGATCCGGTCATCAAGCGGCAGGTGCACGACATGGTAGCGCAGGCCGACGTGCTGCGTCGCAAAATACGCCAGCGCCAGCGCAATCAAGCCAAGCAGCCAGTACACATGCCGATTTTTTGAAAGCCATGACCGCATCCGCCGTCCCTCCTTTTCGTGTTGCGTGGGCAAGTATAGCACATCGGGGCGCAAATGTGACGGTTTTTGGGCTTTCTTCACATCTTAATTCGCCAAAATGCGCGAAAAACGCGCCAAAAAACGCCCCGAGATCACGGATTATCAATCACGGATCTCGGGGCGTTGCAGATACCCGTATTTACAGCAGCAGGATGCCGGCCCGCTCACAGGCGGCGGTCGTCTCGTCGTCCCATATGGACGCCTGCACCTCGCCGATGTGCGCCTTGCCAAGCAGCAGCATGGACAGGCGCGACTGGCCGATGCCGCCGCCGATCGTCGGCGGCAGCTGCCCTGCCAGCAGCATCTTGTGATAGGTCCGCTCGCGGCGGTCGTCACAGTCGGCAATGGTCAACTGACGATCCAGACTCTCGGGATCGACACGGATGCCCATGGACGAGAGCTCAAACGCGCAGTCGAGCAGCTCGTTCCAGAACAGGATGTCGCCGTTCATCGTCCAGTCGTCATAGTCCGGCGAGCGACCGTCGTGCGGCTTGCCGGAGCGCAGCGCGCCGCCGATGCCGATGATGAACGTCGTGTGGTGCTCGCGCACGAAGGCATGCTCGCGTTCCTTCGGCGTCAGGTCCGGATAACGATCTTCCAGCTCCTGCGCCGTGACAAACGTCACCTGGCGCTCCAGCTCCGGCAGCACCTGAAGCTGCGGATAGATCGCGCGCATGGTGCGCTGCGTGTCACAGACAGCGGCAACGATATCCATGACCGTCGACTTGAGATAGTCCAGATTCCGGTCGCTGCTCTCAATGATTTTTTCCCAGTCCCACTGATCGACGTAGACCGAGTGCAGATTGTCGAGCACATCCTCGTCGCGGCGGATGGCGTTCATGTCGGTATAAAGGCCCTTGCCGGGATAGAAATCATAGCGGTGGAGCGCCATGCGCTTCCACTTGGCGAGCGACTGGACGACCTGCGCCTCCTTGCCAGCCTGGGGAATATCGAACAAAACCGGGCGCTCGTAGCCGTTGAGATTGTCGTTCAGGCCGCTGGCCTCTTCCAGAAACAGCGGCGCCGAAACGCGAAACAGATTCAGCTTCGCGGCGAGCTGATCCTCAAACAGACGTTTGAGCAGGCCGATGGCCTTCTGCGTGTCATAAACGCCGAGCAGGCTCTTATAGCCCTCGGGGATGTAGGTGTTCATGCTTTGTTTTCCTCGCTTTCTGTGAGCATACGCACGAGCGTCTGATAGACATCCTCCGCGTGTGCCTTAAAATAGTGCTCCATCGTGCGCGCCTGCGCCTCGTCGGCAGCCAGCAGCTGCATGGAAACGATCCGGCCGATCCCGTCCGAAAGCGAGAGATGCACATTGCACCCGCCCTCCGGCGTGTTCGTATGCTGCGCGACAATCATGGCGGCGCGGCGCATCTGCTCGGCGATCGGCTCCGTGACGCGGTCGGCCTTCATGCGCACGGAGTACGGCAGACTGCTGGCGACCTCCCTGACATTGCGGCTGCCCTTTTCCGTGATGCGGTACTTGCCGCCCTCTTCCGTGATGTGCGCCGTATCCACCAAATCCGCAAGACAGTCAGAGTAATCAAAATAGCCGATGCCGTTGTCGCAGAAAACGAGGTCGGACAACGTCTGCGCATCCACCGCCGCGGGTAAATGATTCAAAATGTAGAGGATGAGGATCTTAATGTCGAGTTTCTCGTGAATGAAACCGAGCCCTTCCATGGCGCACCTCCCATATGGGATAATGATATATTATAACGCGGAAAGCGTTTTGTGTAAAGCGCTTTCAAAAGGAATCACATCGAAAACCGCCACGCATACACTGTTACTGAAGCGTGCTTCAATCTGATGCCAGGAGGTTATGAAATGGCAGACAAAGTGGTACCGGGACCGGTCGAGGGCAGCGCCGCCGTCCGGGAAGCGGTTTGTATCCATACGCGCAAGATCTTCGACTCCTGCCGCGACAAAGACTGCGTGGAGGACCTGCGGGTGTATCCCACGGCCTGCTCGCAGGCGAAGCTGGACTGCGCCCTGAGCGTGCGTCCGCGCAGCGCCGAGCTGCTGTGCGCCGACGTGCACGTCAAGGAGATCACCTTCAACAAGGGCTACTATACGGTGGACGTGACGTACTTCTACCGCGTGCGCGGCGAGACGTTCCCCGGCTGCGAGCCGGTGTGCGGCCTTGCGATCTTCGATAAGCGCGTCATGCTCTTCGGCAGTCAGGCGAGCGCAAAGGTATTTGCCTCCGACGACTGCTGCTGCGATCCGTGCGAGAACGGCCTGCCGATCGGCGTGGTCGAATCCGTCGACCCGATCGCCCTGCACATGAAGCTGGTGGACTGCGGCAGTTCCGTGGAGTCCGAGCAGGAGCCGCGCGCCATCCCGCAGAAGATCCTCGACGCCATGGGCGAAGAGCTCTCGCTGACTTGCTGCGGCAAGAAGCTGTACGTGACGCTGGGGCAGTTTTCGATCATCCGGCTCGAGCGCGACACGCAGCTGCTCATCCCGGCCTACGACTACTGCATGCCGGACAAAGCGTGCCAGGGCTCGACCGAGGACGATCCGTGCTCGATGTTCAGCCGCATCCACTTCCCCATCGACGAGTTCTTCCCGCCGGACTGCGTGACGCCGGACGAGGACTACCGCAGTCTGCTGTAAGACCGCGGACGGCAGCAAAAATCCCATCGGCGCAGGCCGATGGGATTTTGCTTTTATTTCTTGTGGACGACCTCGCCCGAGGACTTGAGGATACTGTCCGCCGGGATGACGCCGCGCACGCACGACACCGGATAGATGTTCGAGTGCCGGCCGATGACCGTGCCGGGGTTCAGGACGCTGTTGCAGCCGACCTCCACATAATCGCCAAGGATGGCGCCGACCTTCTTGCGGCCGGTCTCGATGCGCTCGGCCCCATTTTTGATGACGACGAGCGTCTTGTCGCTCTTGACGTTCGACGTGATGGAGCCCGCGCCCATGTGGGACTTGTAGCCGAGGATGGAATCGCCGACGTAGTTGAAGTGCGGCGTCTGGACATTATCAAACAGCACCACGTTTTTCAGCTCGCAGGAGTTACCAACGACGGCGTTTTTGCCCACGATCGCATTGCCGCGCACGAAAGCGCACTGGCGCAGCTCAGCGCCGTGGTCGATGATGCAGGGGCCAGCGATATAAGCGCTGTCGAAGATCTTGGCATCGCGCGCGATCCAGATGTTCTCGCCGCGCTGCTCGTATTCCTCCGCCGGGAGCGTCGGGCCGAGCTGAAGAATGAAATCTCCGATCTCCGCCAGAGCCTCCCACGGATAGGTCTTGCCCGCAAACAGCGGGGCCGCGATCGTCTTGCTCAGGTCGAGCAGGTCTTGTATCGTCATCATATCATCTCACCCGGATCAAATGTCCGCTCTTTTGCATGGCGTCGATCACAGACGCAACATTTTCCTCACACAGCGCGTGCGTGGCCGCCTCGACCATGACGCGCAGCACCGGCTCCGTGCCACTCTTGCGCACGAGGATGCGTCCCTCGTCGCCGAGCCGCTCGGTGACGGCCTGCTCCGCCGCAACGACCGCGGGGTCATTGAGCGTGGCGTCTTTGTCATCGACCTCCACATTCGTAAGCTGCTGCGGGTACTCGCGCACCGGCGCGGCCAGCTCGGAGAGCGTCTTTTTGCGGTCGAGCATGACCTGCATGAGCTTGATGGCCGTCAGCAGTCCGTCACCAGTATTGGCATATTTGCCGAAAATAATGTGCCCGGACTGTTCGCCGCCGATCAGGTGTCCGTTGGCGCGCATATTCTCTGCGACGTATTTATCACCAACGTCCGTCTTTTCATAGCCGATGCCGGCCTCGTCGAGCGCCTTGTACAGGCCGAGGTTGGACATGACCGTCGTGACCACTTTGGAATTGCCGAAGCGGCCCTCGGCCTGCATGTTGCGTGCGCAGACATACAGGATCTTGTCGCCGTTGACGACCGAGCCGTTTTCATCCACGGCCAGGCAGCGGTCGGCGTCGCCGTCAAAGGCAAAGCCCACGTCCAGCCGGTTGAGGCGGACATACTTCTGCAGGTTCTCGATGTGCGTCGAGCCGCAGTCCCGGTTGATGTTCGTGCCGTCGGGTTCATTGCCGATGACATACGTGTCCGCGCCGAGCGCGTCGAAGATGTTCTTCGCCATCATCCACGTGCTGCCGTTGGCGCAGTCCAGACCAACCTTCATGCCCTTGTACGAGTGCGTGGACAGGCTGATGAGATAGCCGATGTAGCGGTTGCGGCCGGCGGAATAGTCCTGCGTGCGGCCGATATTCGCGTCCGTGGCAAACGGGATCTCCAGATTGCCGTCGAGATAGTTCTCGATCTCGTCAATGACGCTCTGCTCCATCTTTTCACCGGCGCTGTTGAGCAGCTTGATGCCGTTGTCCGTAAAGGGATTATGGCTCGCGCTGATCATGATGCCGCAGTCAAAATCGTCCGAACGGACGATGTAGGACACGCTCGGCGTCGTCGTCACGTGCATGAGATAGGCGTCTGCGCCCGAGGCCGTCAGGCCGGCAGACAGGGCATTTTCAAACATATAGCTGGATCTGCGGGTATCTTTGCCGATCACGACCGAGCACTTGTGCTCCCGGCCGTAATACCAGCCGAGAAACCGGCCGATCCGGTAGGCGTGCTCCACCGTCAGGCCCACGTTGGCCTCACCGCGGAAGCCGTCTGTGCCGAAATATTTGGACATGGATGCTTCCCTCCGATCAGAATCGCCCGCAAACGCCGCGGGCAACTATTGATTATAACTGCGCAGCAGCGTCCGCGTCAAGATAAACCTCAACATCCGTATGCAGCTGCAGGAACGACGCGGGGATAAACGTTTCCGGACGACCCGTGAGCGTGGCGTTGGCCGCCTTCGCGCAGCGCGCGCCAAAGCCGACGAGCAGGATCTTTTTCGCGCCCAGGATCGTGTGGATGCCAATCGTGATGCCGTGCTCCGGCGTCTGCTCGAGCGTGCCGAAGTCCGCGGCGATGGCCTCGCGCGTCACCTCCGCGAGCTTGGCAATGTGCGTTTTCTCGCCAAATCCCGCGCCCGGCTCATTGAACGCAACGTGGCCGCGCTCACCCAGACCGAGGATCACCAGATCGAGCCCCCCGGCTGCCTGAATGGCGGCGTCGTAGTCCGCCGCGTGCTCGGCATCCGCGTCCGGGTCCGGGGCGTGCACGGCCGCAAACGGCTTTGCCGCCGTGAGCGGCGAAAACGCCGTGCCGACCGCGTACGCACCCTTGCCGGCCGCGCCGCAGTATTCGCACGCCTGAAAGAGCGTCGCCCTGTCAAAGGCAATGTCGCTGGCAGCGAGCGCATCGAGTACTTCCGCCGGCAGATCCACCGCCGAAATGGCGATATTCGCCTCCGGCTTGCTTGCGAGCACGGCCGCGACCTGTGCTGTCAGCTCTTTTGCAACATCTGCTTTCGTTCCGATGATCGTTTTCATGGTTTGTGACCTCCTATACCATCATCGCGGCCGCGCTCAGAGCGTGACCGTACCGTCAAACACAAAGGCTGCAGGACCGGTCATATACAGCAGGTCCTGCGTCCGATCCCATGCGATGTGCAGCGTGCCGCCGCGCAGGATCACATCCGCCTCGTCGCCGCACTTGCCCAGCCGCGCCGTGACGGCCAGCGCCGCCGTCGAACCCGTGCCGCAGGCGAGCGTCTCGCCGCTGCCGCGCTCCCACACGCGCACGCGCAGCGTGTGATCGTCCACGACCTCGACAAATTCGATATTTGCCCGTGCCGGGAACAGCTTGTGATTTTCAAACGCGGGGCCGATGCGCGGGAAGTCCAGCGCCATGGCATCGTCCACGTAAGTGACGCAGTGCGGGTTGCCGGTATTGACCGACGAGACGATCCATGTCGCGCCCAGCACGTCGATCGGCTGCTCGAGGAAGGTCTCCCCCGCCGCCGCGACCGGGATCTTCTCCGGCCGGAACTCCGGGCTGCCCATGCACACGCGCACGGTCTCGACCGTGCCGCCGACCACGTTCAGCCAGAGCGTCTTGATGCCGGCGCGCGTCTCGATCGTGAGCTCGGTCTTGTCGGTCAGGCCGCGGTCGTAGACATATTTGCCCACGCAGCGAATGGCGTTGCCGCACATTTCCGAGCGCGAACCGTCGGCATTGTACATCTCCATGCAAAAATCCGCGACGTCCGACGGGCAGATGAGCACCAGACCGTCCCCGCCGACGCCGAAGTGGCGGTCGGACAGGCGGATGGCCGCGGCCGAAGGATCGGCCACCGTCTCGGTGAAGCAGTTGACATAGATATAGTCATTGCCGCAGCCCTGCATTTTTGTAAACTTCATTTTGGACACCTCCTACGCGGGTATGAACCCGCACGAATCGGAAAAACTAAACCGACCTGGAAAGGTGGTAATCTCATGGCGATCATTCTCATCCGGACACTGATCATTTTTCTTGCGCTCATCGTGGCCATGCGCCTCATGGGCAAGCGGCAGCTCGGCGAGCTGGAACTGTCCGAGCTGGTGGTGGCCGTGCTCATCGCGGACATCGCGTCCATCCCGCTGCAAAACCCTTCCCTGCCGCTGAGCTACGGGCTCATTCCGCTGCTGGTGCTGTTTTGCTGCGAGCTGATCTTCTCCGGCCTGACGTACAAGAGCATTCACCTGCGCAAGCTGCTCTACGGCCGGCCGAACTTCATCATCGAGCGCGGCCGCATCGCCCAGCAGGCCATGCACCGCAACCGCTTCACGCTCGACGAGCTGACGCAGGAGCTGCGCAATCAGGGCATTCTCGACATTGCGAGCGTGGAATACGCCGTGCTCGAAACCAACGGCCAGCTCAACATCATCCTCGCCCCGGCACAGCAGCCGGTCACGGCCGAGCAGATGCACATGGAAACCGAGGACACCGGCTATTTTTCCATCCTCATCAACAACGGCCGCATCCTGCGCGACAATCTCAAACGCATGGGGCGCGATGAGCGCTGGCTGCAAAAACAGGTGCAGCAGCGCGGCGCACAGTGCATTGCGGACGTCTACCTGCTGATGATGAACGACGCCGGACAGATCTACTTTGCGGCAAAGGAGCTCGGATGAAAAAGGAACTGTTTGCAGGCGTGCTGCTGCTCGTGCTCATCGGCCTGTGCGCGTGGAATCTCCGGTATCTGTCCCGGATGTGCACGCAGCTCGACGAGGCCGTGGCGCAGGCGGAGGCAAGCTGCGCCGCCGGAGACCCGGCGCGTGCGAGCGAGACGCTGCGCGCGGCGTCTGCGCGCTGGAGCGAAGCCGAGGACTATGCTCACTGTATGCTCCCGCACGAGAGCACAGACGCCGTGACGGAGGGTTTCCGCCGGGCGATCCGCACGGTGGAGACCGGTGATCCGTCCGCCGCGGCGGACATCGCCCTTCTGCGCGTGCGCATTCAGGGGCTCGCCGACGGGGAGCGCATCACGCTCGGCAACATTTTTTAGCCGCGGTCGTTGAGGAGCTTCGTCAGCTCCTGCATGAACGTATCAATGTCCTTGAACTGGCGGTAGACCGAGGCAAAGCGCACATAGGCGACCTCGTCCACGTCCTTGAGGCGCTTCATGACCATCTCGCCGACCTGCTCGGTCGTGATCTCGCGCTCAAGCGCGCTCTGCAGCTCCTGCTCGATCTCGTCGGCGATCTTTTCGAGCACCGGCAGCGGCACCTTGCGCTTGTCGCAGGCGCGCACCATGCCGTTGATGAGCTTGCTCTTGTCAAAGCTCTGGCGGCTGCCGTCGCGCTTGATGACGACGAGCGGGAGCGTCTCGATGATCTCATAGGTCGTAAAGCGTTTCTGGCACGCAAGGCACTCGCGGCGGCGGCGGATGGTCGCGCCCTCCTCGGCCGGACGGGAATCAATGACCTTGCTCTCGGCAAAGCCGCAAAACGGACATTTCATATGTGGATCCTCCATATATCTGGTTTCCGATTACTTTACATAATTCCGTACAGTACTATACCACAGGCCCGGCGCATTTGCACGAAAAATTTCGCCGTATCTGGTGTTTTCTCCCCCGGATACGGCGATTTTCAGCTATTTGCACAGATTCCGAAACGCCTCGCGCGTCATGAGCGCGTTGAGCACCTCGAGCAATGCGTTCGTGCTCAGACGCTCCGGCAGGTCGAGCTGCTCAAGCAGCCGCTGCCGGGCGGCCCGGCTGTCCGCCCCGCCGGTGAGTCCGGCGGCGTAGAGGTCGGCCTTCGTGATGCGCGCGCCCGGCAGCGGCGCGTCCTCGCCCTCGATGGTCGCGCCCGCGCGGCGCAGCGCCTCGAGCAGCACCTCCGGCCGCATGCCCTCCACGCCGAGCTTGCCCTCTTTCGAGGCGGTACGCTTGCGCCGCTCCTTGCCGGCTACGTCCGGGATATAGGCATGCTTGACCTGCGCCGGGTCGATCGCTCCGCGCAGATAGTTGCGGATGACAAAGCCCGCCCCGTCACTGTCCGTGAGGACGATGATGCCGCGCGTTTCGGCCAGTCGGCGCAGCAGTGCCAGGCGCTGGCTGTCGTGGAAGATGCCGAAGCCGGACGTCTCGAGAATGGGCGCGTCCACGACCTGCGCGAGCGTGTTTTTGTCATACCGGCCCTCGACGATGATGGCCTCGCGGATGCGGATCATGCCGCGCCTCCCACGGCGATGCGCAGCAGCAGCTCCTTGAGCAGCTCGGCGTCGTCCGCGCCGGTGTTTTTCATGGCAAAGTCCGTCTGCGCGCACAGGCGCACCGCCTCCTCGAGCTGGCGGCCGGAGAATTTCCGGGCCGAGCGCAGGAGATTTTCCGCAATGAAGTCATACGGCAGGCCGAGCAGCGCGCGCAGATCGCCCGTGCCAAGGCCCGCGTGCCGCGCGAGCCGCGCGGCATAAAGCCTGCGCATCTGCTGGCCGATGACGGCGAGCAGGAAGATCGGTGTGTTCGCCTTGTCGGCGAGGAGGTCCGCAAGGATGCGCATGGCGCCGTCATAGTCCTGATCGGCCAGCCGGTCGGTCAGCTCGTAAGCCACCGCCTCCGGCAGCCGGTGCGCCACGGCCAGAATGTCCGCGCGCGTGACCGTGTCGCTCGAAACGTAGGCCGCGATCTTGTCGATCTCCGGGATCATACTGTTCATCAGGCCGCCGGTGAAGAAAATCAGCTGGCGGGCGTCCTCGGGCGAAATGTGCTTCTTGTGCGCGGCAAAGCGTTTGCCGACCCAACGCACAAGCGCGCTCTCCCCCTGGGCGGTGAACTGGATGAGCTCACCGTATTTTTTGAAGGCCTTCGTCGTCTTCAGGCGGCCGTCCGGCTCAAAATCCGTGCTCATCAGAAACACCAGCGTACAGTAATCCGGCAGGTCGCCGATGACCCGGACGAGCGCCTGCGCCTCTTCCTCGCGGCACTTGTTCGTGTCGAATCCACGCACCTCGATGAGCGTGCGCTCGGTCAGAAACGGCACTGCGTCCACCGCGTCCGCCAGCGCCTGAAAGTCGAGCTCCGCCCCGTCAAACCGGTGATAGCTGAAGTCGTCCTCGCCGCCTGGCAGGCAGAGCTTTTTCAGCTCCAGCAGGTACTGCTCGCGCAGGTAATCCTCCCGACCCCAGAGCAGGTACAGCCGTCCCGGCCCCTGCTCGCGCAGGCTGCGCACCTGTGCGCCGTAGTCGAGCACTTCCGTTTTCTTTTTTCCTTTTGCTTTTGCCATAGCGTTTCCTCACGAGAGATGCACCGTGATGTCGCCCATCTGATCGGTGCGGTAGATCGGTATGTGGTGCGCCTGCAGGCGCTCGAGCGTGTCACTCGTCGGATGACCGTAGCTGTTGTAGCCGACGGAGATGATCGCAGCGTCCGGCGCGATGGCGTCGAGCCATGCGTCACCGGTGGATCTTTTCGAGCCGTGGTGGCCGACGAGCAGCAGCTCAATGTCGGGATAGGTGCAGGTGCTGAGAAACTTTGCCTCTGCCGTCGTGTCCACGTCGCCGGGCACGAGCGTGTCATAATCGCCGATGGAGGCCAGCACGATCATGCTGCCGTCCTCCTGTCCGGCGCAGGGCTCCGGATACAGGCGCACGGAGATGCCGCCGGCCGCGATCGTCTGTTGCGCGTCCACGCGCACAACGGTCGTATGGTTCGCCTCCGCGAGCGCGAGAATGTCGCTCAGCGGGGCCTGCGTGATATCCGCAGCGGCCGGGATGACCAGTGTGCGCACCGGAAGCCAGTGCATCAGGCGCAGCACGCCGTTGACATGATCGTCGTGCGGGTGCGTGAGCACGAGCAGGTCAAGGCTCCGGTGCCCCTGCGCGAGCAGCTTGCGCGCCGCGAGGTCGCCCGGATCTTCCGCCGTAGAGCGGCCGCCGCAGTCCACTACGGCGCAGGATCGCCCGCTGGAAAACACGATACTCTGCCCCTGACTGACATCGAGCGCCGTCACGGTCGATGTGCGCTGCAACTGCACGGCATTGACGGTCAGCACCGCGCACAGTGCCAGCACGCTGCACGCAGCGGGGATCCAATAGCGCACCTTACGCCGCCGGGAGATCAGCCACGCCGCGCCGAACATGGCGTACACCAGCACGAGCCACCAGACAACCATGCGGTTGCCGGTGAACAGCACTGCACCCGGAAGTTTTGAGAGCACGTTTGCCACAGCGAGGATATACCGCAGCGGCCACGCCGTCACCCACGCGAGCGCCGTGCCGCCCCACGCCCAGACAAGGCCGAGCAGTGCCGCGAGGTAGCAGCCGATGAACGCGGCCGGCAGCAGCCACAGGATGAGCAGGTTCGTAACCGGCGCGATGAGCGAAATGTTGCCGAAATGCAGCGCCGTGAGCGGCACGGTAAACACCATGGCGCCGACGGAGCTCGCCGTTGTGGCACTGAAAAAGGCGCGGATCTTCCGCCGCGGACGCGAGAGCTTCACATCGGCGGGCAGCAGGCGCGCATCGAGCGCGCGGTACAGCGCACCAGAGACACAAAACAGGCCCGCCATGGACGCAAACGAGAGCTGCAGGCTAATGCTCGCCGCGGCAAACGGATTGGCCGCGAGCAATATGGCCAATGCTGTCAGCAGCGACGTCGGTGGGTCGTTCTCCCGCCCGAGCAGCGGCGCAAAAAGCACCAGCGCCGTCATGAACGCCGCGCGCAGCACCGACGGGCTGCATCCGGCCATGACGGCAAACACAACCATCATCGGCAGGCCGATGATGGCCGTCATGCGCCGGTTGCCGGTGAACAGACGCAAAAAGCCCAGCAGAAACGCCAGATGCAAACCGGAAACCGCGACCGTGTGCATGATACCGGTCGTGCTGAGCGGAATGTCCAGATCCTGCGCGTAGAGCGCGGATTTATCGCCGAGCATGAGTGCCTGCGCAAACGGCAGCACATCCGCCGGGAAGGCGGCCTGCGCGCTCGTTTTGAGCGACTGGGCGACGGTTTTCGGCCAGTAGAGCCAGCTGCGGCTCCAGACGCCGGTGCGCGCGAGCGTTTTGTCCCGCACGCTGCCGATGAGGTATATGCCCTTGGAAATGTAGGCGTCCGTCTCCTCCCCGTAGCGCAGCGTGGATGGGCGGAACTTCACGTCCGCCGTGATCTCGTCGCCGGGGCGCAGCGCAGCGGCGTCCGCATCGGAGACATAGAGCCGCGCCTTGCAGTTGGGCACGTCCGGGCTTGTGAGCAGGGCGGTCAGCCCATAGCTGCGCGCATAGGCGACGGGATACTCCGTCACGCGCGCCGTGACCGCCTGCACATCGCCGGAAACGTTCTGCGCGGGCGTCAGGCGCAGGGCCGACGCCGCAGCGTACCACCCGAAGCCAATGGCCGCCGACAGCAGCGCCACCATGACCCGGCGGCGCGTCTGCCCCGGGAGCAGCAGCGTCACGAGCGCGAGCACGACTGCCGCGAGCGCACCGGGCAGCACCCAGCGCGCCGGCAGCAGAAAATGCGCCAGAAAGATCGCAGCCGAAAATCCGCCTGCGCAGTATGCCAGCTTTCGCACGCCCGCTCCCCCCCCTCTATCTCTGGGGACATTATAAACAAAAACGGCGGCCGGAACAAGTCCCGCCGCCGAATTTCGTTGCCTTTACAGCAGCTTCTCGCCCATCGGCGCGCCGCCGAGGACGTGGAAGTGCAGGTGATGCACGGTCTGGCCGGCATCGTCGCCGCAGTTGGAGATGACGCGGTAGCCGCCGGTCAGTCCCTCCTGCGCGGCGAGCTTCGCAATGACCTCAAAGCACTTGGCGACCACAGCGGAGTTTTCCGCCGTGATGGCCGCAACCGAGTCGATGTGCTGCTTCGGGATCACGAGAAAGTGCACCGGCATCTGAGGATTGATGTCGCGGAACGCATAAACATCATCATCGTTGTACAGGCAGGTGGAAGGGATCTCCCCCGCCGCGATCTTACAAAACAGGCAGTCGTTCATAATGAAACCTCCTTATAGTCCCAGCTTTTCCGCCACGAAATCGTCCACGATGGCCAGCGCGTCGTCGATCTTCAGCACCTCGCTGCCGCCACCCATGGCGGAGTCCGGCTTGCCGCCGCCCTTGCCGCCGGTGACCGCCGACACGGCGCGCACAAGATCGCCCGCGCGGATGCCCCTGGCCACGGCGTTCTTGCCGCAGACGGCCACGAACGTGACCTTGCTCTCCGTCGCCGTCGCAAGCACCGCGACCGTGTCCGGATCTTTATCGCGCAGGAAGTCGCCGAGCTTGCGCAGGTCGCCGGCCTCGAGGTCGGTGCGCGTCGTCGTGATGACCTTGATGCCGCCGATGTTCTTCGAGGCATAGAGGAAGCGGTCGACGTCGCTGTGCAGGATCTTCTCTTTCATGCGCTCAACGTTCTGGCGCGCCTCCTTGAGCTCCGCCGTGAAGCCCTTTGCCTTGGCAATGAGGTCGGCGGGCTTGGCGTGCAGCACCTCGGCCGCCGCGTACATGCGGCGGTTGACGGTCTCCATCTCGCGCAGGTAGGCCTTGCCGGTGATTGCCTCCACGCGGCGCACACCGGACGCGACCGAGCTCTCGCCCGTGATGCGGAACGGGCCGATCTTGGCGGTGTTGTCCACATGCGTGCCGCCGCAGAGCTCAACGGACTTGCCGCCCATGTTCACCACACGCACGACATCGCCGTACTTCTCACTGAAGAGCGCCGTCGCGCCGCTGGCCTTGGCCTGCGCCATCGACATCTCGGACACGTTGACGTCCATGCCGTCAAGGATCCAGTCGCCGACGATCTCATTGACCCGCTCCAGCTCCTCGGGCGTGATGGCCGAGAAATGCGTCAGGTCAAAGCGCAGGCGATCCGGCTCCACGAGCGAGCCCGCCTGATGCACATGATCGCCCAGCACCTCGCGCAGCGCGGCCTGGAGCAGGTGCGTGGCCGAGTGCGCACGCATGATCGCCTTGCGGCGGTCGGTATCGATGCGCGCCGTGACGGTCTGCTCGACCTGCAGGCGGCCGGAGTGCATCACACCGTGGTGCAGGAATTTGCCGGCCTTGTCCTTCTGGACGTCCGTCACCTGGAAGAGCGCGCCGTCCGTCTCAATGACGCCGTTGTCGGCCACCTGGCCGCCCATCTCGGCATAAAACGGCGTGCAGTCGAGCACGAGCACGCCCTGCTTGCCCTCATCGATCTCCGAACAGACCTCACCATCGCAGACGATGGCCAGGATCGTGCCTTGGTCGACCGTGTGGTCATAGCCGGTGAATTTCGTCGGCGTCGTGTCCAGGCCGAGGTCCACGCCGGCCCATGCCAGGTCGCCGAGCGCCTCGCGCGCCTTTCTCGCGCGCACGCGCTGCTGCTCCATCAGCTCCTGGAACGCATCCTCATCCACGGTCATGTCCTGCTCCTGCACCATCTCGCGGGTCAGGTCGATTGGGAAGCCGTAGGTGTCATAGAGCTTGAACGCATCCGCGCCGGAGAACACCCGCTCGCCCTTGGCCTGATGCTCGGCGAGCAGGTCGGAGAAGATGTGCATGCCGGCGTCGATGGTCTTGGCGAAGTTCTCCTCCTCGTTGCGGATGACGCGGGTGATATACGCCTGCTTCTCGCGCAGCTCGGGGTACTGGCACTCGTTTTCGTGCACGACCATATCCACGACCTGATACAGGAACGGTTCGTTGACGCCGAGAAGCTTGCCGTGGCGCGCCGCGCGGCGCAGCAGACGGCGCAGCACATAGCCGCGGCCCTCGTTCGACGGCAGGATACCGTCCGAGATCATCATGACGGAGGCGCGGATATGGTCGGTGATGACGCGCAGGGACACGTCGGTCTTGTGGCTGTCGCCATAGTGCGCGCCGGTGATCTCGCTGACCTTGTGGGTGATGTTCATGACGGTATCGACGTCGAAGAGCGAATCCACGCCCTGGCAGACAACGGCCAGACGCTCAAGGCCCATGCCGGTGTCAATGTTTTTCTGAACGAGATCGGAGTAGTTGCCGTTGCCGTCGTTGTCAAACTGGGAAAAGACGTTGTTCCAGACCTCCATATAGCGGTCGCAGTCGCAGCCGGGCGCGCAGTCCGGCTTGCCGCAGCCATATTCTTCGCCGCGGTCAAAATAGATCTCCGAGCAGGGGCCGCACGGGCCGGAGCCATGCTCCCAGAAGTTATCGTCCTTGCCGAGGCGGGTGATGCGGCTCTCGGGGATGCCGATCTCGTCGCGCCAGATGTTGAACGCCTCGTCGTCCTTTTCATACACGGACGGGTACAGCCGCTCGGGGTCGAGGCCGACCCAGTCCGGGCTCGTCAGAAACTCCCACGACCAGGCGATGGCTTCATGCTTGAAGTAGTCGCCGAAGGAGAAGTTGCCGAGCATCTCAAAATACGTGCCGTGGCGCGCGGTCTTGCCGATGTTCTCGATATCGCCGGTGCGGATGCACTTCTGGCAGGTGCAGACGCGATGGCGCGGCGGCTCCTTGTCGCCCTTGAAGTAGGGCTTCATCGGCGCCATGCCGGAGTTGATGAGCAGCAGGCTCGCGTCATCCTGCGGGATGAGCGAGAAGCTCGGCAGACGCAGGTGTCCCTTCGTCTCGAAAAAGCGCAGGAACATTTCGCGCAGTTCATTCAGACCATATGGTTTCATAATCATCTATCCTCCAAATCAAATTCTCTTGCTTCACTCTTTTTGCAGCCGCTCGGAAAGGCTGGGCGCGTCCTCGCGGTAAAACTCCAGCTTGCCGCAGCGCCTGCAGGCATAGATATCGACCTCCAGCGCACCGGAAAAGAGGTTGGACAAGTGGCCGGTCAAAAGGCCGTATTGCCCGAGCTGCAGGGATTCCTGCCCCAGATGCTCCATCTCGCCATGACAACGCAGACAGTCCATAACACGTCTCCTTTCAAAAAAAGATGCCTCCGCCCCATGGACAGGGGCGAAGGCATTCGAGCATTCACGGTACCACCCTGATTGCCGCTCACGCGGCGTCTCAAGTCGTCCTTAACGCGGACAGACGTCCCGGTCGTCCCGGGCCGCTCCGGAGCGGCCGCCATGCTGCCGGCCGAAGGGCTTCCACCGTCCCCTTCTCTCTGCTGACCGGGTGCTGCACAGTTCTTCTTCATCCAAGCGTTCTGTTCTGGATTTTTATATTTTACCACATTCGAGCCGAATGTCAACCGTTTCGGCGGGTAATTTCCGCCGCACGAGCGACAAAGGCGCTGCCCTGCACGGCAGCGGCATGGTAAAGCGCTGCATCGGGTGCGGCACGCTCTCGAGCGGAAGGCCATCGGCATCGCGCAGATCCTGCGCCGTGAAGGTCACGGGCGGCGCGGCGTTCGTGACGAGCTCGAGCGTATCTCCGACGGCAAACTTGTTGCGCTGCGTCAGCACGGCGCGTCCGTCGGGCGCGGTGCCCTCCACGACGGCGCAGACCTCCGCACCGGCAAAGTAGGCGGAGTTTGCCGTATACTGCCCCGGCTGGCCGAAGTAGAACCCGGTACTGTACGGCCGGTGGCTGATCTGCAGCACCTCGCGCTGCCAGACCGGGTCGAGCGGCCGGCCGGCGACGGCATCGTCGAGCGCGTGGCGGTAGGCATTCGTGACCGCGCCGACGTAATAGGCGCTCTTGGTGCGCCCCTCGATCTTCAGACTCGTAATGCCGGCCGCCAGCAGCTCCGGCAGGTGATCGATCATGCACATGTCGCGGGAGTTGAAGATGTACGTCCCGCGCGCGTCCTCCGTGATGTCAAACACCTGGCCGGGGCGCTTGGACTCCGTGAGGCCGTACTTCCAGCGGCAGGGCTGGGCGCAGCGGCCGCGGTTGGCATCGCGCCCGGTGAGGTAGTTTGACAGCAGGCAGCGGCCGGAAAACGACACGCACATTGCCCCGTGCACGAACGCCTCGAGCTCCAGCTCAGGCGGTGTGTGGGCGCGGATGGCGGCGATCTCGGCGAGCGACAGCTCGCGCGCGAGCACGACCCGCCGCGCGCCGAGATCATGCAGCGCCGCCGCAGCCGCCGAATTGACCACGCCGAACTGCGTGCTCACGTGCAGCGCGACGTGCGGCGCATAGCGCTTTGCGAGCGTGATCACGCCAAGATCGGCCGCGATGATCGCATCCACGCCAGCGTCGTCGAGCAGCTCCAGATACGCCGGCAGCTGCGCCATCTCGTCATCGCGCGGCAGAGTGTTGCACGTCACGTGCACGGCGGCGCCCTGCGCGTGCGCAAGCTGCACGGCCGCGCGGATGCCGTCCGGCGTGAAATTTTCCGCCCCGGCGCGCATACCGAACTGCGCACCGGCCAGATACACTGCGTCTGCACCGAAATGGAGCGCCATTTGCAGGCGCTCCAGATCTCCGGCAGGGCATAACAATTCCGGTTTGTTCATATTCGTCCCCGCTTATTGTGAATAACTCTGTTTGGCCACGAACGCCTGGAACTCGCCATAGTTCGTGAAGAACTTGTGCGTACCGGACTCGGCGTCGAGCGCGTAGTACAGCGCCTGTGTGCTCGCCGGCGAGAGCGCCGCCTTGATGGACGCAAGGCCGGGGTTTGCGATCGGCGTGGGCGGCAGGCCCTTGTTCTGATAGGTGTTGTACGGGCTGTCGATCTTCGTATCCTCCACGGTGAGCACATCCTTGTGCTCCGGCAGGACGTACATGATCGTCGAGTCGATCTGCAGCGGCATGCCGGCCTCGATACGGTTATAGATGACGGCGGCGATCATGGCGCGCTCATCGTCGTTGGCCGCTTCCTTTTCGATCATGGACGCGACCGTGACGACCTCCTGCATGGTCATGCCGCGCTCGTCCGCCTTTTCGAGCATCTCGGCCGTGATGCGGTCGTGGAAGTTCTCCAGGAACTTATTGATGGCGCTCGATGCCTGCATGCCCTGATAGAACTCATACGTATCCGGGAACAGGAAGCCCTCGAGGCGCTTGGCGTCGCCCTGCATGCTCTGGTCAATGAACGAGTAGTTGTAGGAATAATTGGCTGCCGCGTCCATGAGGTCGTCATACGAGCAGACGTTTTCATCCTCGAGCTTGCGGAAGATCTGCTCCATCGTATAACCCTCGGGGATGGTGACCTTGGTCGTGACCATGGCGCCGGAGCCGACCTGCATCTTCTTGACGAGCGCGCGGTAATCATAGTTCGTGCTCAGCTCATACGTGCCGGGGTCGATCTTCGTTTTCGCGTGCGAAACACTGCAGTAAAGCTCGAAGAGGCCCTTATACTTGATGATACCGGCGTCCTTGAGCTGCTTTGCCACGTAGCCCACGCTCACCTGATGGCCGGAGCGCTCCTTGGCATTGCCGTCGGCGTCCGTGTACGAAATGGTAACGTCCTTGAACTCGGACTTATCGAGCGTGACCGTCGCCGTGACCGGCTCTTTGTTGAGCGCGAGCACGTCCGACGCCGCCATCCAGCCGACGCAGGCGAGAATGATGCTGATGCTGACGACAAAGGCAAAATAGATCAGGCCGCCGAGGCAGCCGCTGCGGCCGGCGCGGCGCGGCGCTTCCGGCTCTGCCGGGCGCGCAGCGCGCTCGACAGGCGCTGCCTGCAGCTCCGTTTCCGGCGCTGGGCGCGGGGCCGGCTGCGGGCGCGCGGCAGGCGCCTGCTCCGTATGGGGGCGAGCTGGCCGCTGCTGCCGCGGCTGTTCGGCGCGCGGCGTCTGCGTCTGGGCCGGGCGGGGCTGTGCATGCGGCTGCGCGGGATGGGGACGCGCGGAGTGCTGTCCCTCCGGGCGCACCGGATGCGGCTGTGCCGGGCGCGCTGAGCGCTGCCCCTCCGGACGTACCGGACGCGGCTGGGCCGGGTGCGCTGGGCGCTGCCCCTCCGGACGTACCGGACGCGGCTGGGCCGGATGTGCGGGGCGCTGCCCCTCCGGCTGTGCCGGACGGCGGCGGGCCGGCTGCGCGGCTGCCGAACGCTGCGGGCGGGACGAATCCTGCTCGTCGCGGAACAGCTCATCAAAGTTCTTAAAGTGATCAGACATGGTTCGGTCTCCCTGTCAACATGGAATTCGTTCCTGCCGCCCACACGGCGCAGGAACCCCCATGCCCCGAGGGGCATAAGATAAGGCGACGGACGGAAACGGCGCCGTTTCTCCGGTCACGCCGGAAAACATTGCGCCAGATCCATGCACCGCGCGGGGTCTGGCCACGCAAAAATCAGTTGCGCGGAGAAAGGGTTTTGGTTATGTGCTGCGGAAATAATAATAGCTGTCTCTGGATCATCCTCATTCTGATCCTGCTCTTCTGCTGCGGCGGCTGGGGCAACTGCGGCTGCGACAACAACAATAACAACGGCTGCGGCTGCGGCTGCTAACGGCCTGACACCGATCGGGGCTCCTCCGGGAGCCCCGGTTTTTCCTGTGGGCGCAAAACGCCGTCCTCGGTTATGACGGCGGAAACCGGCACATCGTTCCATTCGGCCGGCAGCGCGTCGAGCAGGAACGCCGCGCGGATCAGCCCCACGGTGCAGCAGTCCACACGCGCCAGAAAGCGGTCATAGTACCCGCCGCCGCGGCCGAGACGCCGCCCTGCGCGGTCATACGCCAGCGCCGGGACGAGCATCAGGTCGCCGGGCTGCGGCAGCAGCGTCCGCGCGCTGCGCGGCGGTTCGGGAATGCCAAAGCGCCCGGGCACGAGCGCACCGTCAAAGCGCGCGAACCGCATCTGCCCATCCGGCTGTGTGACCGGAAGCGCGACCGTCTTGCCGCGCCGCCGCGCCTGCGCAAGGATGGCGTGCGTGTCCACCTCGGGCACGACGCTGCAATAGGCAAAGATCCGCTCCGCCGCCTGAAACGCCGGCAGCGAGAGCACCTGCAGCGTGATGCGCACATCGCACGCGGCGTTCTCCGCCGGGTCGCTCTGCGAGAGCCGGGCGCGCAGCTGCGCGCGCAGGGCATCCTTTTCCCCGGAAATGCTCACAGCGCGCTGCGGATGATGGAGAAGATCTCCTCGTGCTTTTCTTCCAGCGCGCGCTCAGCGCCGTCTTTCATAAACGGCACGATCGTCCAGCCATAGTGCGCGGCAGCGAGGCGGCCGATACGCAGGCAGTTTTCCAGATAGGACACGTCCTGCTCATGAATATCGGCCTTGGTATTCTGCTTTTCCTGCCGGTGCTGCATCCGCTTGAGCGAGGTCGGCAGGTCCACGTCCAGATAGAGCACCAGATCCGGGCGCGGCAGGCCCATCTTGCCGTACTCCAGATCGTACAGCCAGTCAAAGAAGGCCGGCAGCTCCGCCTCCGGCAGCTTGGAACCCTGATGGATGGCGTTTGAGGTCGTGTAGCGGTCCGAGAGGATCAGGCCGCCATTTTCATAGATCTCGCCCCAGTCGGTGCGGTAAGACGCATAGCGGTCGACCGCGAAAAACGTGGACGCCGCATAGGCGTTGACATCCGACGGATGCGCGCCGAACGCGCCGTTGAGATACATGCGGATGAGCGCCGACGACTCCTGGTCGTAGCGCGGAAAGACGATGTGATGATAGGCCATGCCCATCTCGTCAAAACGAGCGCACAGGCGGCGGTACTGCGCGGATTTTCCGCTGCCGTCAATGCCCTCCAGTACAATCAGTTTACCCTTCGCCATGGTGTTTCTTCCCCCGAAGTTTGCAGCCGATGGCCGCAAACAGGAATTTCGGCAGCTTCATCATGCGGCCGATGCGCTTCGGCTCTTTGATGAGCCGGTAAAACCACTCGAGTCCGAGCTTCTGGAACAGCTTCGGCGCACGCTTGACATTGCCGGCGAACACGTCCAGACTGCCGCCGAGGCCGGCCATGAGGCCGACGCGCAGGCGCGGTGCGTTGCGCTGCATCCAGAGCTCCTGCTTCGGCGCGCCAAGGCACACGAGCAGCAGATCCGGCTGCGCAGCGTTGATCTTCTCCACCACGGGGTCGTCGTCCTGAAAATAGCCGTCGTTCGTCCCGGCGATGACGAGGCCGGGAAAACGCTCACGCATTTTCTCCGCCGCCGCATCCGCGATGCCGGGCTTGGCGCCCAGCAGGAACACGCTTTTGCCCTCCTGCCCCATCTGCGCCATCAGCGCCGAGGCAAAGTCGATGCCCGGCAGCTTCGCGCGCAGCGGCGTGCCGAGGATCTTCGCGCCGTAGATCACGCCGATGCCGTCCGGCAGCACGAGATCCGCTCCCTGTACGGCCTGCATGGCCGCGGGATCGTCACGGCAGAGCATCACGATCTCCGGATTCGGCGTGACGACGTAGGCCGCGCGCCGCTCCGCCATCAGGTCGCGCGCACGCGCGACCGCTTCGTCCATCGTCAGGCTGTCAAACCCGACGCCCATTACGTCAATTCGCATGAAAACCTGTTTCCTCCGTTATACCTGGGCAAAGACTTCGCCGATCTTCTCATGGATGATGAGATTTGCCTGATCGTCATACGGCGTGGCGCTGCGGTTGATGAGCACCAGCTTGCTGCCCCGGTAGTAATTCAAAAGTCCGGCCGCGGGGTACACAGCCAGCGACGTGCCGCCGACGATGAGCACCTCCGCCTCGCGGATGTAATGGACCGCCTTGGACACGACATCGTCGTCCAGGCACTCCTCATAAAACACAATGTCCGGCCGGATGATGCCGCCGCAGTCGCAGTGCGGCACACCGGTGCCGTGGTTGACGCGCTCCGCCGGATACGGCCGGCCGCAGCGCATGCAGTAGCAACGGTGGATGCTGCCGTGCAGTTCGAGCACATTCTTGCTCCCGGCCGCCTGATGCAGGCCGTCGATGTTCTGCGTGATGACCGCCTGGAGCTTGCCCTCGCGCTCCAGCTCCGCCAGACGCAGGTGGGCGCGATTGGGCTTGGCCCCGTCGACGACGAGCTTATCCCGGTGAAATTTGTAGTACTCCTCCGGGTGCGCCATGAAGAAGGAATGGCTCAGGATCGTCTCGGGCGGATAGTCATACTTCTGGTTATACAGGCCGTCCACGCTGCGAAAATCCGGGATGCCGCTCTCGGTCGAGACGCCGGCGCCGCCGAAAAACACGATCCGGTCGCTGCCGTCGATCCACTGTTTTAGCTGCTGAATGTTGTCCATGGACACTGCCTCCTGTTACACTGCCCCAAAAATGGGGTCATTTCTTATCATACAACGCTTCGCGCGCGGGGTCAACTTTGCGCGAGCAGAAAGCGCTCAATAGCCTCGGCCACGCCATCGTGGTCGCAGTCGGGCATGACATACCGCGCTGCGGCCTTCACGTCCGCGATCGCGTTGCCCATTGCGAGCGGCAGGCCGGCGTCGCGCAGGAGCGGGCGGTCGTTTTCCGAGTCGCCGATGGCGATCGTCGCGCTGATGGGAATGTTCAGGCAGCGGCACAGCGCCTGCAGCCCGCTCCCCTTATCGGCGCCGATGGCGTTGATCTCCACACCCGCACTCTCGCACGGGACGACCCAGGCGCGCACATCCTGCACACGCGCGAGGTACTTGGCGCGCTCGGCGGAATCGACAAAGTAAAAATCCAGCTTCTCCACGGGATAGGGCGCTGCGAGAAAGCGCCGCTCCATGTCCTCGCAGGCCGTGCAGTGGGATTTGAAATTGTCCACATAGGCATCCATGCCGAAGTGCTGCGGGTCATCGAGCAGCTCCGGGCGGTAGAGCGCCTCGCCGTTGAAGAAGAGGATCGGGAAGCCGTCGAGCCCCTCGAACGCGCGGACAAGCTCTGCCGCGACATCTGCCGGGAGGTTCTGCGCCGAAATGATCCGATCCTGCGCGCAGTCGGCCACGGCAGCGCCGCTGGACGTGATGGCATAGCGCATGGCCGGAAACTGCGCCATATACGGCACGATCTGCCGGTAGCAGCGGCCGGTCGTCATGACGACGTGATACCCGCGCGCAAGCGCTGCCGTAACAGCGGCCTCCGTGCGCGGTGTGATCTCTTTTTTGGAATTGAGCAATGTGCCGTCCATATCGACGGCGATGAGCTGATATGCCATGGGACATTCCTTTCTGCACAGTTTCACAGCGTATATTGTACCCGTTTCGACCCGACCTGTCAACCGGACGTGCGGGACTTGAACCCGCACGCCAAAGCCGCTATAATGGCGGCAGACCGATTTTTAAGGAGTTACCGCTATGTATGTTGACCAGAATTTATATCACGGCCGCCCAGTGAGTGGGCAGCGTCTGGACAAGGAGCTGCGCTGCTACGACCTGCTCGACCGCCTGGGGCTCGCCTACGACCGGGCCGATCACGACGCTGCCGACACGATCGAAGCCTGCGCCGCCGTGGAGCAGGTGCTCGGCGCCGGGATCTGCAAGAATCTTTTCCTCACGAACCGGCAGCAGACGGCATTTTATCTGCTGCTGATGCCGGGGCACAAGCCGTTTCGCACGAAGGATCTCTCGCACCAGATCGGCAGCGCGCGGCTGTCGTTTGCCTCCCCGGAGCATATGCTCGAGCTGCTGGACATCGCGCCCGGCTCTGTGAGCGTGCTGGGGCTGATGAACGACCATGACGGGCGCGTGCGCCTGCTCATCGACCGCGACCTGCTGCAGGATGCGTACCTCTGCTGCCACCCGTGCATCAACACGTCCACGCTCAAGCTGCGCATGGCGGACGCCATCGACGTGCTGATCCCGGCGCTGGCGCACGCACCGACGTATGTGGATCTGCCGGTGTACGAACCGCAGACCTGAAAAAGCAAGAAAAAAATCCTGCATCCGAAGATGCAGGATTTTTTGTTTGCATTAGTAGTAACGCTTATTCTTGTTCTTGCGAGCAGCCTCCGACTTTTTGCGGCGACGAACGCTGGGGCTCTGGTAGTACTCCTTGCGGCGCAGATCAGACATGACGCCGGCCTTGGCGCAGCTGCGCTTAAATCTCTTGAGCGCGTTGTCCAGAGACTCGTTCTCCTTGACGTAGATTTCAGACATTTTATTCCCTCCCTCCAAATACGCCTTGCGGCGCTTCAAGGGCCATCATGCATGGCTTTAGCGTTAATATTATAATTGCAATTACCGCCGATGTCAAGATGAAGTTATGCCTTCGGCTTCAAAATCAGGTTGACGAGCTTGTTCGGGACGTGGATGACTTTGACGATCTGCATGCCCTCCATCTGACGCTGGACCTTGTCGAGCTGCAGCGCCGCGTCGACGACGGTCTGCTGGTCGCTGTCCTTGGCAACGGTGACGGTGCCCTTGAGCTTGCCGAGCACCTGCACGGCCATGGTAACGGTCGTGTCGACCGTCTTGGTCTCGTCATACGTCGGCCAGTCGCACTGGCAGCACATCTTGCCGTACTTGGCGGCAAAGCCGAGCTGCTCCCAGAGCTCCTCGACAATGTGCGGCGCAAACGGGCTGAGCAGGAGCAGCAGCTGCTCCATGTCGCCCTTCGTGCAGCCGTTGGCAGCAAACTCGTTGACCATGGTCATCATGGACGCGATGGCGGTGTTCATCTTCAGTTCGTCGATATCCTCCGTGACCTTCTTGATGGTCTTGTGGATGATCGCCTCGTTCTTGCCCGAGATGGCCGGATCGTCCGTGCAGCTCTCGGCCAGATTCCAGACACGGTCGAGGAAGCGCTTCGAGCCCTTGACGGCCTCGTTGGACCAGGTGACAGCCTTCTCAAAATCACCGATGAACATGATGTGCAGGCGCATGGTGTCCGCGCCGTACTGATCGACGATGTCGTTGGGATTGACGACGTTGCCGCGGGACTTGGACATTTTTTCGCCGCCCTCGCCGAGAATCATGCCATGGCTCGTGCGCTTCTGATACGGCTCCTTGGTCGGCACGACGCCGATATCATACAGGAACTTGTGCCAGAAACGGCTGTAGAGCAGGTGGAGCGTGGTGTGCTCCATGCCGCCGTTGTACCAGTCGACGGGACTCCAGTAGTCCAGCGCCTCTTTGGAAGCGAGCGCTTTGTCATTGTGCGGATCCATGTAGCGCAGGAAATACCAGCTCGAGCCGGCCCACTGCGGCATGGTGTCGGTCTCGCGCTTGGCAGGGCCGCCGCACTGCGGGCAGGTGGTGTTGACCCAGTCGGTCATCTTGCTGAGCGGACTCTCGCCGTCGTCGGTAGGCTCATAGCTGTCCACCTGCGGGAGCACGAGCGGGAGCTGATCCTCCGGGATCGGCACCCAGCCGCACTTCGGGCAGTTGACGAGCGGAATCGGCTCGCCCCAGTAACGCTGGCGGCTGAAGACCCAGTCGCGCAGCTTGTAGTTGACCTTTTCCTTGCCGAAGCCCTGCTCCACGACGTATTTCTTCATGGCGGGGATGGCTTCTTTAACGGTCATGCCGTTGAGGAAGCCGGAGTTGACCATGACGGCGCTGTCGTCCTTGGCGACGAAGGCTTCCTTCGTCACGTCGCCGCCGGCGACGACCTCGACGATCGGCAGGCCGAACTTCGTGGCAAACTCCCAGTCGCGCTGGTCGTGGCCAGGAACGCCCATGACGATGCCGGTGCCGTAGCCCATGAGGACGTAGTCCGAGACGAACATGGGCAGCGCCTTGTGCGTCACGGGGTTCATGACCTCGATGCCCTCGAGACGGACGCCGGTCTTTTCCTTGTTGAGCTCGCCGCGCTCAAAATCGGACTTGTGCGCAGCCTCTTCCTGATAGGCGGCCACGGCGTCCCAGTTGGCAATGTGCGGCTGCCACTGCTTGAGCAGCGGATGCTCCGGCGAAATGACCATGTACGTCGTGCCGAAGAGCGTATCGGCACGGGTGGTGTAGACGGTGATATCGTCGCCGACATTGGTCTTGAACGTGATCTCCGCGCCGGTGGAGCGGCCGATCCAGTTGCGCTGCTGGGTCTTGACGCGCTCGATGTAATCCACATCGTCCAGATCGTCGATCAGGCGCTGGGCATACTTCGTGATGGCGAGCATCCACTGGCTCTTCTCCTTGCGCACGACCTCGCTGCCGCAGCGCTCACAGACACCGTTGACGACCTCTTCATTCGCCAGCACGCACTTGCAGCTCGTGCACCAGTTGACGGGCATGGTGGTCTTATAGGCCAGACCGTGCTTATACATCTGCAGGAAGATCCACTGCGTCCACTTATAGTAGCTCGGATCGGTCGTATCGACCGCACGGTCCCAGTCAAAGCTGTAGCCGAGCATTTTGAGCTGCTTGGTGAAGTTGGCAATGTTGTTTTTCGTCACGACGGCCGGGTGGATATGATTCTTGATGGCGTAGTTCTCGGTCGGCAGGCCGAAGGCGTCAAAGCCGATCGGGAACAGAACGTTGTAGCCCTGCATCCGGCGCTTGCGGCAGATGATATCCATCGCCGTGAACGGGCGCGGGTGGCCGACGTGCAGGCCCTGGCCGGAGGGGTACGGGAACTCGATCAGGCCGTAAAACTTCGGCCGCGGGTCGCCGGTGACGGCTGCGAAGGGCTTTTCTTCCTCCCAGCGCGCCTGCCATTTTTTCTCGATCGCCTGGAAATCGTACTTCATAGCATTCACTTCTCTCTGAAAAATCAAAAAATCATAAGTAGGTCACGGGGCGGAACAAGCATCCGCCCCGGTTGGTTTTATTTTGGCGCTCAGGCGCGCATATCGGAAATGTCCACGACCTCCGCGTCGCTCCAGAGCCGCTCCAGATCGTAAAACTTGCGGGCCTCGTCCTGGAACACGTGCACGATCACGCAGCCATAGTCGAGCAGGACCCAGCTGCCGCTGCGGTGCCCCTCCCGGCGCAGGACGGGTTCGCCCACGTCGTCCGCCGCCGCTTCCACGGCGTCGGTCAGGGTCTTCACGTGCGTCGAGGAGCTGGCCGTGCAGATGACGAAATAGTCTGCCAGCGTCGTCAGGTCCTGGGTTTTGAGCAGCTGAATGTTCTCGCCCTTTTTTGCGTCCAGCGCCTTGACGATGACCGCAGCAAGCTCGTTAGCAGGCATCATAATGCTACATCCTTCCTTTTTGTTACCATTTGTTTGGGCCCTGAACCGTGCCGGAAGTGGCCACGACCTGCCCATTAGATTCATAGAGAATGTCCACATCCGCGGACGTGATCTCCTCCGTATAGGGGTTGAGCCATGTGTTGAGATAATCCAGCCACTCGTCCACGTGGATGAACACATAGGACATACCGTTTTTGGTGCCGCTGTAATTGGCGGGGATCGTCTCAAACGAGATGGCGCTCTCATCGAGCTTCAAAAACTCCTTGACATAGAACATCACATTGCCTGCCGACAGGTTTGTGGTGACGTCCTTTTCATAGATGTCAATGAGTTTGTTGAGATTTGGGATGTTGTGCAGCTTCAAAAACTGGCTCGTCATGGCCTTAAGCAACTGGTGCTGCACGTCGATGCGGCCGATATCGCCGTTGGCATACGTGTTGCGGAAGCGGAACACGCCCATGGTCTGATAGCCGTTGAGGTGCTGATAACCCTTCTGGACATGGATGCTCAGATCCTGACCGGGGTCGTCATAGTCCATATCGACCGGGACGTCAAAATCGATGCCGCCCATGGCGTCAATGAGCTCGACGAACACCTCCACGTCAAAGAGCGCATAACTGTCGACCCGGTAGCCGAGAATCTGCTCCGCGCCGCCGATGAGCGCCTCCACGCCGTCCTTGCCGTTGTTCTCGGCCGCGGCGTAGTACTGGTTCATCTTCTTGGGTTTATAGGACACGTTCACGGCCGTATCGCGCGGGATGCTGACAAACTTCAGAGACTGATTCTCCGTGTCGAGCATACCGACAAGTACGGTGTCCGTCAGGCCGGCCGCGCGGTCCTTGCCGGCGATGAGGAACGTGTAGCACCCTTTCTTGCGGCCGTCTGCGCTGACGTTCACACCGTCCGAATCGCCGTCGCTCAGGCTCGGCGGGCTGACCCAGTGGTTCATCAGGATCGCAAACTCGCCGATGAGCAGCGCCAGCACCACGACCACAATGACCGTGATGCGCACTTTTTTCTTTTTCTTGCGCTTTGCCTGCGACTGCTGCGCCTGCACGCGGTGGTTCACCGCCGCAGATGCCTCGGAAAACGGGTCGTCCTGAAAGCCGCTGCCGTCATCGTAGGAATCGTCATAGCCGCCGTCGTAACGGTCGTAACCCTGATCGTCATATCCGCCGTAATCGCCCGGATAGCGATCGTCACTCTGTCGTCTTTTCATATTCTTTTTCCCTGCCCTGATACCAGTTTAATGCCTGCACCGTGTTCTCGTGCGGCGTGATGCCGCCGGCCTTCAGATCCTCCAGGCTCATCTTCAGCCCGAGCACCATGGCCGCATCCAGATCGGTGTAAGCGAGCCGCCGCAGCTCGTCCACGCCGTCAAAATCCCGCGACGGCTCGATATAGTCGGCCATATACAGGACCTTTTCGAGCGTGGTCATATCGGGCTTGCCGGTCGTGTGCCAGCGGATGGCATTTTCTATCTCAAGTGGTACGCCGAAACGATCCCTGGCCACGGCAGCGCCGGTTTTGGCGTGCAGGAGCTTGGTGTTGGCCGTTTCGACCGTATCGTTTATGATACCATATTTATCAGACAATAGCAATTGGTCAGATAGCTCTAATTTTTTCGTGCAATCGTGCAAAATTCCGGCCTCTGCGGCAGCATCCGGATCGCAGCCCCAGCGCTCGGCGAGGTGGCGCGCCTCGTGCTCGCAGCCCCAGACATGGGAGATACGCCGCGGCTTGAGCATGGGGTAAGCCTGCTCGCGCAGCCAGTTGAGATCGGGCTTTGCGCCGTAGAGCCGCTGCTGGATGATGTGCGCATACACATTCGGCGCGAGGTACTCGCTGCCCCGCCGCTGCGGCAGCAGCGCACGAACGGCCGTGCTCGTGACCGGGACCGGCTCGGCCGGCAGGGCGATGACGCGCGCATCATACGTCTCGCGCAGGTAGGCGCTGAAGCGCTCGACCTCCGCATGCTCATCGCCCGTGCGGGCGAGCGCGACAAGCGTCACCTGAGCGAGCAGATACCGAAAATCGTGCCACTGCTCAAACGTCGTGAGCATATCCGTGCCGATGACGAGATACAGCTCCGCGTCCGGATTGCACGCGCTCAGCTCGCGCACGGTGTCGGCCGTGTAGCTCTTGCCGGAGCGGTGCAGCTCCATGTCAGAGACCTCCACGCCCGGCTCGTCTGCGAAGGCCATCATCGTCATGAGCAGGCGCTCCGCCGGCTCCGGGCTGCCCGCCGTGAGCTCCTTGTGCGGCGGGATGCGATCCGGAATGACGAGCGTCAGATCCGGCCGGATAGCCGCGCGCACCGCGCGCAGCGCGGCCGTATGTCCCAGATGCGGCGGGTTGAAGCTGCCGCCATAGATGCAGATCTTCATTTGCGTGCCTTTTTCACGAGCTCGATCTTCGGCTTCTGCTCGTTGCGCTTATAGAGCACGAACTTCGAGCCGATGACCTGCACGGGTTCTGCGCGGCAGACCTCGGCGAGCCGGTCGCACGCCTCGCGCGCGGACAGGAGCGAGTTTTCAAGCACGCGGCCCTTGACGAGCTCGCGCGCCTTGAGCGCGTCGCTCATCTGGGTGATGATGTTGTCCGTGATGCCGCCCTTGCCGATGTGGACGATGGTGTCCTCCGTCGCGGCGAGACCGCGCAGCTGGGCGCGCTGTTTACTTGTCAGCATAGTAGTTCCTCAATTCTTCTTTCAGGATTTTGAGCGCATTCCCGCGGTGGGAAATGGCGTTTTTCTCTTCCGGGCGCAGCTCCGCCATGGAGCAGGCATAGCCGTCCGGCTGAAACACGGGGTCATAGCCGAAGCCGTTTTCCCCGCGCGGCGCAAACAGGATGCTGCCCTCGCACGTGCCGCGGGCGCGCAGGACGTCGCCGTTCGGAAACGTGCAGCAGATGCACGACACGAACCGGGCCGTGCGGTCGGTGCGGTCGCCGAGGTTATGGAGCAGGAGCGTGTAGCGCGCGGCGTCCGAATCCTCGTGCCGGCCGGTATAGCGGGCCGAGTGCACGCTGGGCGCGCCGCCGAGCGCATCGACCATAAGGCCGGAATCGTCCGCGACGGCGGGCTGCCCCGTCGCGCGGGTCACGGCAATGGCCTTCAGGTAGGCGTTTTCCTCGAAGGTCTCCCCCGTCTCGTCCACCTCAAAGTGGCAGCCGGCCGCGCTCTGCGGGATGATCTCGATGCCCATGTCCGCAAAGATAGCGCGAAACTCCTCGAGCTTATGTGCGTTGTTGCTTGCAAGGATCATGACAGCAGCGCCTCCACAAATTCCGCGGGCTTGAACTCGAGCAGATCGTCGATCTGCTCGCCAACACCGACATATTTCACCGGCAGCTGCAGGTCGTTTGCGATGGCAAAGACGATGCCGCCCTTAGCCGTACCGTCGAGCTTTGTGAGCACGATGCCGGTGAGGTCGGCCGTGTCGAGAAACTGCTTGGCCTGGATGAGGCCGTTCTGGCCGGTCGTGGCATCGAGCACCATGAGCGTTTCGATATCGGCCTCCGGCAGCTCGCGGCGGATGACGCGGGTGATCTTATTGAGCTCGTTCATGAGGTTTGTTTTGTTGTGCAGGCGGCCGGCGGTGTCGATGATGACAACGTCCGTGCCGCGGGCCTTCGCCGCCTGAATGGAGTCGAACACCACGGCGGCGGGATCGGATCCCTCCTCGTGTTTGACGATGTCCACGCCCGCGCGCTGCGCCCAGACGGTGAGCTGGTCGGCCGCCGCGGCGCGGAACGTGTCCGCCGCCGAGAGCAGAACGCGGTTGCCTTCTTTCTTGAGCTGGGCGGCAAGCTTGCCGATCGTCGTCGTCTTGCCGACGCCGTTAACACCGACGACGAGCACGACCGACGGCTGCGTCGTGAGCAGGAGCATGGTGTCCTGCACTTTGAGGATGCGCGTGAGGATCTGCACGAACTCCTTTTTCACCTCCGCGCCGGTGCGCAGCTTCTTGAGCTCGATGGCCTTGCGTAGCTGCGCGATGGCCTTGGTCGTCGTCTCCACGCCGGTGTCGGCGAGGATGAGCGTCTCCTCAAGGTCCTCGAAAAATTCCTCGTCCCCCGGCTCATAGGCGGCAAAAATACCGGTCAGCTGGGCGTCCATCTTCGTCTTGGTCTTGGTCAGGCCCTGTTTGATCTTATCAAAAAATCCCATAGAACTATCTTCTCCGTTACGATATGGTTTTAGCCGCTTCATCCAGCGAAAGCTCGATGACGCGGGACACGCCTTTTTCCTGCATGGTCACGCCGAACAGATGGTCGGCCTCCTCCATGGTACCGCGGCGGTGCGTAATGACGAGAAACTGCGTGTTCTTGGCGAGGCGGCGCATGTACTGCACATAGCGCGTGACATTTGCCTCGTCGAGCGCAGCCTCGATCTCGTCCATGACGCAAAACGGCGTCGGCCGGACCTTCAAAATGGCAAAATAGAGTGCGATGGCCACAAACGCCATCTCGCCGCCGGACATGAGGCTCAGCGTCGAGAGCGCCTTGCCGGGCGGCTGCACCTTGATCTCAATACCGCTGTCTAGCACGTGCTCCGGGTCTTCAAGCACGAGCGCGGCCTTGCCGCCACCGAACAGCTCCAGAAATGTCTGGCGGAACGCCTGGTCGATCGCCTGAAACTGCGTGGTGAAGATGCCCTCCATCTCCCCCGTCACGTCGGAGATGATGCCGGTCAGCTCGCGCTTGGCCTTGAGAATGTCGTCCCGCTGGCCGGTGAGGAAGGTGTAGCGCGTGTTCACGCGCGTGAACTCGTCGATCGCGCCGAGGTTCGGCGTGCCCAGCGCGCCGATATTGCGCCGCAGCTCGGCGATCTGCCGGTTGGCCTTCGTCATGTTCTCGATCGGCTGGCGCAGCGCCTCGGCCGCCGTGCGGCTGAGCTCATAATTGTCCCAGAGTTTATCGAGGATCTGCTTTTCCTCCATGTCGGCCGAGAGCTTTTTCTGCTCGAAGCGCGACACGAGCCCCTGCATATCCAGCAGGTCGCGGTTGCGCGCCTGCGCGTCGCGGTCGGTGCGGGTGCGCTGGCCCTCGAGCTCCAGCTTGCGGCTGCTGCACGCGGCGAGGTCGCTGCGCAGCGTTTCGGCGCGCTGGCGCAGTTCGGCCAGGCGGCGCTCATGCATCTGCAGGGTCTGCTGCAGCTGCTGCGTGCCGGCCTCGGCCTGCTCGATCTGGGCGAGGCGGGCCGTGCGGTCGCCGGTCATTTCCTCAAAGAGGTCGTGGATCTGTTGCGTCGTGCGCGTGATGGTCTCGCGCTCGGCGTCCAGAGACGCCGACTCCGCCCGCAGGCCGGCCAGCTGATCGGCCAGTTCCTGACGGCGGCGGTCAAACGCGCCGCGGCCCAGCTCGCTCCGGTCGCGCTCTGCGCGAAGCGCGGCGAGCGCCTGCTCCGCCGAAAGCGCGTCGGCGCGGGCGGCCGCGATGCGATCCTGATTCGCCTTCTGCTGCGCGCGGCAGGCGTCGATGGACGCATTCTGCCCCGCAATGGTCTCCTGCGCGGCGTTTTTCAGCAGCGCGACCTGCGCGGCTTCGGACTCCGCCTTGTGCAACGTCTCGATCGCCTGCTCCAGCTGCGCCTGCACGGTGTCGAGCTGCGCATGGGCCGCGTCGAGCGCCGTCTGCGCGTCCTCAAGCTCGGCCTCGCACTGCTTTTTCTCCAGCGTGAGCGTGTCGAGCGCCGCGCGCAGGCGCTTGAGCTCGTTTGCGCGGGAAAGGATGCCGCTGCCCTTGGCGGCGCTGCCGCCGGTGAGCGAGCCGCCCGCGTTGACGAGCTGCCCGTCGAGCGTGACGATGCGGTAGCGGTGATCATAGCGCCTGGAGATGGCGATGGCATCTTTCATCGTCTCGGCCACGACGGTGCGGCCGAGGAGATTGCTGACGATATTGCGGTAAGCGGCGGCGCAGGTGACAAGCGTATCGGCCACACCGACATAGCCCGGCTCCTGATCCGGCACGCTGTTTAAGTGCATCGGACGGATGGTATCGAGCGGCAGGAACGTCGCGCGGCCGGTCTCGCGCCGGCGCAGCAGCTCAATGGCCTGCGCGCCGCAGCTTTGCGTATCGACAACGATGTTCTGCGCCGCGGCGCCGAGCGCCGTCTCGATGGCGAGGGCGTAGCGGTCGCCGGTCTTGATGAGGTTTGCGACCGGGCCGCGCACGCCGCGCAGCGTCCCCTTTTCGGCCGCGTGCATGACGGCCTTGACCGCGCGGTTGTAGCCCTCGAAGTCCTTTTCCATCTCCGTGAGCATACGGATGCGCGACTCAGTGCTGCGCAGGTCAACCGTCAGACCGGACAGCCGCTCCTGCTGTCGGGTGAGCGCCTGCTCACAGGCGGAAAGGCGCTGGGCCTTTTCCCTTTGCTCCGCGCGCAGGGCGTCGCACGCGGTGCGCGCCTGCTGCTGCGCGGTCTGCTTTTCCTGCTGCTGCGTCTCAAGCGCCGCCAGATGCTCGGCCGCTTCCGCGGCGGCGGTGGCGACGGCGTTTTCCTGATCGAGCAGCTCCTGCGATTTATCCGCCAGGAGCGTGATGCGCGTGCGGCACTCGGCCAGCGCGCTGCTCTGCGCGCTCTCTTTGGCGAGCAGCTCCGTGTACGCGCGCTCGGCCTCGCCGGAGGAGGCCGCGTTGCGGTCAATCTCGGCGAGCACGGATTGTATCTCCTGTGCGTGCTGCGCCTTTTCGGCCTCAATCTCCTGCAGGCGGCGCTGCTGCGCGTCGATCTGTGCCTGCAGGGCGTCCGCACGGTCGGTCTGCTCGGACACCTCCACGCGCAGGCGCGCGATGCTGTCGGCACTGTTTTGCAGGTTCGTGCGCACGACGGCCGCGGCGCTCTCGCACTCGGCAGCGGCGCTCTCGGCCTCGGAGATCTGCTCGCGCGTGCGCTCGGACTCAAGGTCCTTCTCGCGCATCTTCTGCGCGATGTTTTCCGACGCGGCATAGAGCTGCTCGAGCTCACGCTGCGCGCCGGCGAGGTTTTCCTTCGCGGTCTGGTAGTCGTGGTTGACGGTCTCGGCCTGCGCATGCAGACGGTCGAGCGTCTCCATCCAGACGGAGACCTCCGCGCTCTTGAGCTCGTCGCGCAATCGGAGATACTTCTTCGCCGTCTCGGCCTGCTTGCGCAGGGGCTCGACCTGCAGCTCCAGCTCATCGACCTTGTCGTTGATGCGCAGGAGGTTTTCCTCCGTGCGGGCGAGCTTGCGCTCCGACTCCTCCTTGCGGTAGCGGTAGCGCGAGATGCCGGCCGCTTCCTCAAAGATCTCGCGGCGCTCGTTGCTCTTGCCGGAAACGATCTCGGCGATGCGGCCCTGCCCGATGATCGAGTACCCGTCGCGGCCGAGACCGGTGTCCATGAGCAGCTCGTTGATATCGCGCAGACGGCAGGCCTCGCGGTTGATATAATATTCGCTCTCGCCGCTGCGGTAATAGCGGCGGGTGATCATGACCTCGGTGTTCTCGGTGTCGAAGATGCCGGTGCTGTTGTCAAGGATGAGCGACACCTGCGCAAAGCCCATGGGGCTGCGCTTTTCCGTGCCGCCGAAGATGACGTCCTCCATCTTGCCGCCGCGCAGCGTTTTCGTGCGCTGCTCGCCCATGACCCACAGGATGGCGTCCGATATATTCGACTTGCCGCTCCCGTTCGGGCCGACGATCGCCGTGATCTCCTGGTCAAAATTCAGGCGCGTCTTGTCCGGGAAGGACTTGAAGCCCTGGATCTCCAATGCTTTTAAGTACACAAAATCCCTCGCATATCCGGCGTCTGCGCGTGCAGAGACGCCGCTGATATCTCAAATCAAAGTAATACAAAGTAGAGTATACCGCCAAAAATGCCATTTTGCAACGGCCGGAGCGCATTTTTTCAGATGTGAAAAAATGCAGCCGCCTGCGTTTTCGCAGGCGGCTGCATGCCGTTATTGCGGCATCTGTTCGAGCGCGCACCGGGCGGCGGACTGCTCCGCCTCCTTTTTCGTGCGGCCGGTGCCGCGGCCGATCTCGCTGCCGTTGAGCAGCACGGCCATGGTGAATGTCTTGTTATGGTCCGGGCCGCTCTCGGCGCAGACGGTATAGGAAAGCGTCTGCCCGGCGTGGCGCTGCACGCGCTCCTGCAGCTCGGTCTTATAGTCCTCGACGTGGTGGATCTCCCCCTCGGCCAGACCGTTGAGGATGTGCGTGAGGATAAAGCGCTGCGCGGGCTCCAGCCCGCCGTCAAGATACATGGCGGCGATGACCGCCTCCACCGCGTCGGCGAGAATGGACGGCCGCTCTCTGCCGCCGCTGCGCTCCTCCCCGTGGCCGAGGCGGATATAGTCGCCCAGATGCAGCGTGAGCGCCACACCGTGCAGCGCCTGCTCGCAGACGAGCTCGGCGCGCAGGCGGCTCATTTTCCCCTCCGGCATGTCGGGATAGAGCTGATAGAGCCGCGTCGCCGTGACCATACCAAGCACGGAATCGCCCAGAAACTCGAGCCGCTCGTTGCTGGTATAGCCCCGCGCGCGGTTTTCATTGGCATAGGAGCTGTGCATGAGCGCATTCTCCAGCAGCGCCCGGTCGCGGAACGTGTAGCCCAGGCGGGCCTCCAGCGCCTCCATCAGTCGCACTCCTTCGCCGCGTGCTTGTCCACACGCATATAGGAGATGTTGGCCGTGATATCATCAATAATGCCGGAATCGACAAAAGCGATCGCCTGACGGATGGCATTGTAGATCGCGCGCGCATCAGACGAGCCGTGCGCCTTGATGACCGGCTTGCTGATGCCGAGCATGGCCGTGCCGCCGACCTCGTTCGGGTCGAGCGATGCCTTGAGCGCGTGGAACTCGTCCCTGATGGCAAGGGCAGCCATCTTGGTCTTGAAGTTTTTCATGAAAATGCCCTTGAGCTGGCGCGTCATGTACTTGATGCTGCCCTCGATGCCCTTGAGCAGCACGTTGCCGGTAAAGCCGTCCGTGACGACGACGTCCACATCGCCGCTGAACACCTGCGACGCCTCAACGTTGCCGACAAAGCGGATGCGGCCGGCGGCGTCCGCCGCCTTGAGCAGCGGGAACGTCTCGTGCTGGAGCTCAGAGCCCTTGTGATCCTCGGTGCCGTTGCTGAGCAGGCCGACGCGCGGCGCGGCGATGCCGAGCATGGTGCGGGCATAATAGCTGCCCATATAGGCAAACTGCAGCAGATACTCCGGCGTGCACTCGGCGTTGGCGCCGCAGTCGATGAGCATGACGCCCGCGTCGCCGTTCGGCAGCACGGGGGCCAGCGCCGCGCGGCGGATACCGTGGATGCGCTTGACGATGAGCGTAGCGCCGGTGAGCAGCGCGCCGGTGCTGCCGGCAGAGACGACCGCGTCGCCCTTGCCGTCGCGCAGCATATTGAGCGCGACTGTCATGGAAGCGTCCTTCTTGCGGCGGGTGGCTGTGCTGGGGTCGTCGTCCATGGTGATGACTTCGCTCGCGTCGATGATCTCGAGCTTGGCCTGCTCATTGCGCAGGCAGGCCTCAATGGCGGCGCGCTGGCCGACGAGCACGATCTCCGCGCCCAGCTCCTGCTGCGCGTGCACCGCGCCCTTGACGATCTCGTCCGGAGCGAGGTCACCGCCCATTGCGTCCACAAGAATTCTCATAGATGAAAAACCTCCTTTTGTTTCAGCCCGTCCAGGATCTGCAGGCTGCGCGCCGAGATCTCCGCGTTCTTATTGCGCTTGCCGCGCACGCGGTGATCCAGCGGTGTGATGATGCCAAAATTGATGTTCATGGGTTGAAAATCGCCGACGCTGCCGCCGGAAATGTACAGCGACAGTGCGCCGATGGCCGTCTCTTGCGGGAAATCGACAGGCGGCAGGCCGAGCAGCTGCGCGGCCGTCTCGATGCCGACGAGCGCGCCGGACGCGCACGACTCCACATAACCCTCGACGCCGGTCATCTGCCCGGCGAAGCGGATGCGCGGGTCGCGCCGGAGACGATAATACCGGTCGAGCAGCTGCGGGGAATTTAAATAGGTGTTGCGGTGCATGACGCCGTAGCGAACGAACTCCGCATTCCGCAGCGCCGGGATCATGGAAAAGACGCGCTTTTGCTCGCCGAACGTCAGGTGCGTCTGGAAGCCGACAATGTTATACAGTGTGCCCTCGGCGTTGTCGCGCCGGAGCTGCACGACGGCATAGTTGTCGCACCCGGTGCGCGGGTCGCGCAGGCCGACCGGCTTGAGCGGGCCGTAGCGCAGCGTGTCCTCCCCGCGGCGGGCCATGACCTCGACCGGCATGCAGCCCTCAAAGACTGCACCGTCGTCAAAGCCGTGGATGGGCGCTTCCTTTGCGTTGCGCAGCTCCTGCACGAAGGCGGTGTACTCCGCCTGATCCATGGGACAGTTGACGTAGTCGGCCGTGCCCTTGTCGTAGCGGCTGGCGAAAAAGGCGCTGTCCATGTCCACGCTCTCGAGCGTGACGATGGGGGCAACGGCATCGTAAAAATGCAGGTCGAACTCCGGGCAGAGGCGCTGGATCTCGGCCGCCATGGCATCGCTCGTGAGCGGGCCGGTCGCAATGACGACCTCACCGTCCGGGATGGCGTCGGCCTCGGCGCGCTCGACGGTGATGTTCGGATGCGCGCAGATGCGCTCCGTGATCTCGCGCGCGAACGCCTCGCGGTCCACGGCGAGCGCGCCGCCGGCGGCGACGCGGTTGTGATCCGCGCTCGCAAGCACGACAGAGTCGAGCCGGCGCAGCTCCTCCTTGAGCAGCCCGACGGCGTTCGTGAGCTCATCGCTGCGCAGGGAGTTGGAGCAGACGAGCTCGGCAAAGTTTTCGGATACGTGCGCGGGGGTCATTTTCTTGGGTTTCATCTCGATCAGGCGCACCGGGATGCCGCGCCCGGCCAGCTGCCACGCGCACTCGCATCCCGCCAGGCCCGCACCGATCACGGTCACTGGGGTCATAGCGTTCCTCCTCGAAAAAGGCGGCCGGTCAGGCCGCCTTTCCAATTATGCTTCCTTCTTGGGTTTCGTCGTCTTTTTGGCTGCCGGTTTTTTGGCGGCCGTTTTCTTTGCCGCGGGCTTTTTGGCAGCAGTTTTCTTTGCAGCGGACTTTTTTGCCGCCGGCTTCTTGGTCTCCGGCTTCGTCTCCTTGGACTCCGCCTCAGCCTTGGGCTCGGCCGCGTCGTCCGCCGGTTTCGGCTTGCGCTTGTAGCCGCGCTTGTCGGGCGGCAGATAATTCGGGCACTCGGGGTTGATGCAAAACGGCTTGTTCGCACCCTTGCCGGCGCGTTTGAACATGGTCTTGCCGCACTCGGGGCAGTAGTCCTTCGTCGGCACGTCCCAGGTCATGAAGCCCTGGATGCTCTCGCCGCCCTCACCCTCGCCATGTCCCGGACAATCATGCCCGCGCTCACAGGCGTAGTAGGCAAAGCCCTTGCGGGACGTGCGCTTGAGCAGACGGCCGCCGCAGGCCGGGCACTTGCCGGGCATCTCGACGACGATGGGCATCGTAAAGCTGCACTCCGGGTAGCCAGGGCAGGCAAGGAAGCGGCCGAAGCGGCCGTTTTTATACACGAGCTTGCGCCCGCAGTTCGGGCAGACCTCGTCCGACTCCTCATCCGGCACCTTGAGATGCTTGCCCTCGAGCTGGATCTCGGCGTTGTTGAGGTTCGCGTCAAAGTCTTTATAATACTCGCGCAGCACGTCCTTCCACGCCATCTTGCCGGCCTCGATCTTGTCGAGGTCCGTCTCCATGTTGGCGGTGAACTTCAGATCGACGATGTTGCGGAAGTACTCCTCCATCATCTCGGTCACGACGATGCCGAGATTCGTCGGGCGCAGGTAGCGCCCCTCCTTGACAACATAGTTGCGGCTGAGGATGGTCGAGATCGTCGGCGCGTACGTGGACGGCCGGCCGATGCCCTTTTCCTCCATGGCGCGGATGAGCGTCGCCTCCGTGTAGCGGGCAGGCGGCTGCGTGAACTGCTGCTCCTTCGTGACGTTTTTAAGCTCCACGGCATCGCCCTGCTTGAGCGACGGCAGCGGACGGCGCACTTCACTCGTCTCCTCGTCCTTCGCCTCTTCATACACGGCGGTGTAGCCCGCAAACTTCTGCTCGGAGTAGTTGGCGCGGAAGAGATAACCCGCGCTGCCGGCATCCACGACGACGTTGTCGTACACGGCGTTGGACATCTGGCAGGCCGTGAAGCGGCCCCAGATGAGCCGGTAGAGCCGGTACTGCTCCGGCGTAAGGTCGTGGCGCACGCGATCCGGCGTGAGCGTGACGTCCGTCGGGCGGATGGCCTCGTGCGCGTCCTGTGCGCCGGCCTTGGTCTTATACGTGCGCGGCTTGCCGGGGTGGTACTCCGGGCCGTAATGCTCGACGATGAAGGACTGCGCGGCGGCGAGCGCCTCATCGGACAGGCGCTGCGAATCGGTACGCATATAGGTGATGAGACCGATCGTGCCGCGGTCGGTAATGTCCACGCCCTCATAGAGCTGCTGCGCGACCGACATAGTGCGCCGCGGCGTCATGCCCAGGCGACGGGAAGCCTCCTGCTGCAGGGTCGAGGTGATGAACGGGGGCGACGGGCTGCGCTGCTTTTCGCCGCGCTTGACGCTCGCAATTTTGAACGGTTCGGCCGACACGGCGGCAATAATCTTGTCGGCCGTGGCCTCGTCCGGGACATCCATTTTCTTATCGGCCGTGCCGTAAAAGCGCGCCGTGAACGTGCCCGCGCCGCAGTCGAGCAGCGCGTCGAGCAGCCAGTACTCCTGCGGCTGGAAGGCGCGGATCTCGTTTTCGCGGTCGACCACGATGCGCGTGGCCACCGACTGCACGCGGCCGGCGGACAGGCCGGGCTTGACCTTGCGCCAGAGCAGCGGACTGAGCTTATAGCCCACGATGCGGTCGAGAATGCGGCGCGCCTGCTGCGCGTCGACCAGATCCTGATCGATCTCGCGCGGGTGCTGGATGCTCTCGGTGACGACCTTTTTCGTAATCTCGTTGAACGTCACGCGCTTGGCCTTGTCATCCGGCAGATCCAGCAACTCCTTCAGGTGCCATGAAATGGCCTCTCCTTCGCGGTCCGGGTCGGTCGCAAGATAGACGGTGTCGGCCGATTTCGCGCGCTTTTTCAGGTCGGCGATCACGTCCGCGCGGTCTTTCACGGGCAGGTACTGCGGCGTAAAATCACCGTCAATGTCCACACCCATGGTGCTCTTGGGCAGGTCACGCAGGTGGCCCATCGAGGCCACGACCTGATAATGATTGCCCAGATATTTTTCGATTGTTCTGGCCTTCGCCGGAGACTCGACGATCACCAGATCGGTTTTTGCTTTTGCCATCGGGTCTACTCCAACTCCTTATGATTCTGCGCAGTGCCTGCGCGTATATTTAATGAAAAGCGTTTGCCCGGCTCCTGCCGGACGACGCCGCGGATCTGCAGCACGGTCAGCTCCGCGAGCACCTTACTCGCCGGCAGCTGCGTCTTTTCGATGATGAGGTCCACCTGTGTGCCGGGCGCATCGATCGCCGCGACGATCTGCAGCTGCTCGGTCGTGAGCGACTTCAGCTGCGCTTCCAGGTCAATATATGCCTCCGACTGCGGCTTGTCAATCCTTTTCTCCGCGACCGGGCGGCGCACCTGTGCAAAGCCGCTGCCCGTCTCCGGCGGCGGTTCAGGCGCCTGGGTCTCGGGCGCGGGCGCGATGTTTTCCCGCAGCGTGCCGGGAAACATGCGGCGAAAATCGCTCAGCACATCCCACGCGCACGTGGCCGGACGGGCGCCGTCCTTGAGCAGCGCATTGCTGCCGGCCGAGGCGCGGGAGTCCGCGTTGCCGGGCACGGCAAAGACCTCCCTGCCCTGCGTGACGGCATCGTCGGCAAACAGGAGCGCGCCGCTTTTCTCCGGTGCTTCGACCACGACCGTCGCCACCGCGAGACCGGACGTGATGCGGTTGCGCAGCCGGAAGCCAAAGCGCGGCACGGACATATTCGGCGCAAACTCGCTCACAACGGCGCCGCAGCGCGCGACCTCCTGCGTGTATGCACCCGCAAAATCCAGGTTGATCGCCGTACCGGACACGCCCACGCAAATGCCGCCGGCGTGCAGCGAGCCCTCGGCGGCCGACCGGTCGATCCCGGCCGTGAGGCCGGAGAGCACGATACCGCCGTGCCGCACGATCTCGGAGCCGAACTTGCGCGCGGTGCGCACGCCATACGGCGTTGCGCTGCGCGTGCCGACCACGGCGACGGCCGCGCGGTCATCCAGCGGCGGCAGCGTGCCGCGCACGTAGAGCACGAGCGGCGGGTCGTAGATCTGCAGCAGCCGCTGCGGGTAGGCCGCGTCCTGGATCGTCAGGATGCGGATATGCTCCCGGTCACAGATGGCGAGCGCGCGGTTGGCATCCTTCAGGTCTTTATCCAGCAGCAGACGCAGCTCCTCCGGGCGTAGCGGCACACGGACACGGTAATCCGCCTCCGTGGCAAAATATACATCCCGCGGCGTGCCGAAATGCTCCACGAGCGCGAGCTTCATCTTCGGGCGCACGCCAAAGCGCATAGACAGCCAGACCCAGTATTGCAGCTGCGACATTTGCGCGCCTCCTCACATCCCGGTGCGGGCGATCTCCCACATGACGACCGCCGCGGCCACCGCCGCATTGAGCGACTCCGCCCCCGGCTGCATGGGGATGATGATCTGCCCGTCGCACTGTGCGAGCAGCTGCGCGCTCAGGCCGCGCCCCTCGCTGCCGATCGCCACGGCGGCCGGCGAGAGCGGCACGCGCCGCAGGTCCTGCGCCGTATCCGTCAGCGCCGCGCCGTAGAGCTTGAGACAGTTTGCGCGCAGCAGCTGCAGCAGCTCGTCCGTCGCGCACGTCAGCACCGGCTGGCGGAAGAGCGCGCCCATCGCAGCGCGCACGGTCTTGGGGCTATAGAGATCGGCGCACGCGCCGGTGAGCACCACGGCATCCATGCCAAGGGCGTTCGCCGTGCGGATGACCGTTCCGACGTTGCCGGGATCCTGCACGCCCTCGAGCACGATGACGTGCCGCAGCGGCTGCGGCAGACGCATCTCCGGGAGGCGCACGGTAAAGACCGGGCCGGGCGAATGCATGAGCGGCGAGGCATAGGCGACGAGCTCCGCGTCGGCCGTATACTGCGCAGCGCCGTCCGGCAGCGGGAACGCCGCCGCATCGCGCCAGAGCACGGACGTGACCTCCGCGCCGAACTGTAGCGCCTCGCGCAGCAGCTTTTCACCGTCGCAGACGTACTCCCCCGCGTCCCGGCGCACATCCTTATCCCTGGCCAGCGCGCGCAGGTGCAGGATATATTGATTTTTCCGCGACCGAATCTGCTCCATAAACCTGTTCTCCGCATATTCCATTACAATGTAATTCAAATATGTTCTTCATCTTATAACATCGCTCCACAATTTTCAAGTCCCGAGTTTCAGGAATTTGCAAAGCGCTGCAAATTTTCCGCCGCATACCCCAGCAGCGCGGCCCTGTCGTTCGGCAGCGTCTCATCCATGACCGCGTCCAGACACGCCTGCAGCGCCGCGCCGACCGCCCGGCCGCGCAGGCCGAGCGCGAGCAGATCATCCCCGTTGACCGCGAGGTCTTTGAGCGAGAAGCAGGCATCCGCCGCGAGCAGCTCATCGAGCACGCGCTCCGCCTGCCGGTACGTCTCCACCCGGCCGGCACAGATGGCCGACTGGCCGCAGGTATCGGCAATGTGCAGCTCAAAAAGCTGCCGCACGGTCTCAACGCCGAGCTTGTTCATCAGCCGCCGGATGGGCTTTGCCTCCGGCGCGATGGGCAGGTCGTGATAGCGGATAAGCTGCGTGATGCGCGTGCGCCCGGCCGTGTCAAAGCGCAGGCGCGTGAGAATGCCCTCCGCCAGCTCGGTGCTCTTGGCCGCGTGGCCGTAAAAATGGCCGACACCATCCGGCCCGAGGGAAAAGCACGGCGGCTTGCCGACATCGTGCAGCAGCGCCGCCCAGCGCAGCACCGGCTCCGGCGGGATGTGCTCCACGACCGCGGCCGTGTGCTGCCAGACGTCCCGGTCGTGGTGCGGGTTGTGCTGCGCAAAGCCGAACATCGGCCGTAGCTCCGGGATCGGGACGGCCAGCACATCGGAAAATTCCCGCAGCACTGCGTCCACGTTCTGCCCGCAGAGGAGCTTTGTCAGCTCGCTGCGCACGCGCTCCGCCGCGAGATACTGCAGCAGCGCGCGATTGCGATGAATGGCCGCCGCCGTCTCCGGCGCGATCTGAAAGCCGAGCACGGACGCAAAGCGCAGCGCGCGCAGGATGCGCAGCCCATCCTCCTGAAAGCGGCGGTCCGGCTCGCCCACGCAGCGCACAACGCCGCGCGCAATGTCCTCCGCCCCGCCGCAGATGTCCACCAGCCCCGTGCGCGGATTGTAGGCCAGCGCGTTCATCGTGAAATCGCGGCGCAGCAGATCCTCGCGCAGGCTGCGCGTAAAGCGCACGGCGTCCGGCCGCCGGTGGTCGGTATAGTCCCCGTCGACGCGGTAGGTCGTGATCTCAAGCGGCAGGCCGTCGAGCAGGACGGTCACAGTGCCGTGCCTGAGCCCCGTCTCGATGAGCCGCTCGCCGGCAAAGACGCGCTCGACCTGCGCGGGCTCGGCATTGGTCGTGATGTCCCAATCCCCCGCCGCGCAGCCACGCAGCGCGTCGCGCACAGCCCCGCCGACGACATAGGCCTCCCAGCCCGCCGCCGTGAGACGATCGAGCGCCGTATGCACTTGTGACGGCAGGGTCAGCATGGGCAGCCTCCTCAGTTGTGGTGATAGATCTTCTTTTCCAGCGCAAAAATACGGGCACTGAAGCTGCCGGCCGGCACGGTCGGCAGCGTTTCCGCATAGATCTCCATGCGGCTGTCGATGAGGTCAATGTATGACAGCAGCTCCGCCTCCGCGCACATGGGCCGCACGGCCGCGCCGAACTCCGGCTCGCCGTGGTGCGAGAGCAGCAGGTGCTGCAGCAGCATGGACTTTTCCTCGGGAATGCCAAGCTCGCGCGCGGCGTCCGCGACCTCCTGCGCCCCCATGACCAGATGGCCAAGGAGCTGCCCGGCCGTGGAGTACTCCGTCACGATGCCGAGATCGGAAAACGCAAACTCCCGCTCCTTGCCGAAATCGTGCAGCAGCGTGCCGGTCAGCAGCAGGCTGCGGTCAATGACCTCCGGATACAGGCCCGCGAGAAAATCCGCCGTGCGCAGCATGTTGTAAGTATGCATCAAAAGGCCGGACAGGAAACTGTGGTGCACGCTCTTCCCGGCCGGAATGCGCCGGAATGCATCGAGGTGGCGCGCCAGCATCGTCTCGGCCACGCTGCGGTAATCCGCGTCCGTGATCGAGGCGACCAGCCGCTGCACGTCCGCCAGCGCGGCGTCCGCGTCGATGGGTGCCGTCGGCACGAGCAGCGACGTGTCATAATCGTCCGCCGCTTCGGCCATACGGATGCGGTGGACGCTGATCTGCAGCGCACCGCGGTATTCCGAGACGCTGCCGCGGATCTTTACGACGCGGCCGGTATCGTCCGGGCGCGCGCCGATCGGGCCGCTGTAGTCCCAGACCTTGATCTCCACGCTGCCCGTGCGGTCGCAGATCGTACCGCTGAGAAACGGTTTGCCGTTGTTCGTCGTCTTGAGCGCCGCCGCGCGCAGAATATAAAAGTCCTCGACATCCATGCCGGGGAGCATATCCGCAATGGGTTTATTGAATTCCATGGCTCCGCCTTTCCGCCCGCAGAGCGGGTCGTTCGTTCTATAGGATAACTATACATTGCCGTGATTTTGCCCGTCTGTCAAGCCTTTTCCCGCAAAAATCCGCCCCGCCGCCGATGGCTCGGCCTGCGGGACGGAGGCATTCAGTGTTCGGCGCGGGCGATCCGCTCGGCCGCCTGCCGGCCAGTCGGCGTGGCGGCAAGGCCGCCGGGGCCGGTCTCGCGCAGGCTGGCCGGGAGCGCATCACCGACCTCGCCCATGGCATCGATGACCTCATCGACCGGGATGCGGCTCGTGATGCCGGCGACGGCCATATTCGCCGCGCTCACGGCATTGACCGCACCAATGACATTGCGCTTGACACACGGTACCTCGACCAGGCCCGCGACCGGGTCACACACCAGCCCAAGCAGATTGCCGAGCGCGATGGCGTACGCATCCGCGCACTGCTGCGCCGTGCCACCGAGGATGTGCGTCAGCGCGGCCGCCGCCATGGCGCTGGCCGTGCCGATCTCCGCCTGGCAGCCGCCCTCCGCGCCGGCCACGCTCGCGCGCAGCGCCGTGACCTGGCCGAACCCGGCCGCGATATACAGCGCCTGCAGGATCGTCTCCTCCGCAACATCGCGCACCTCCGCAAGCGGGATCAGCACCGCCGGCAGCACGCCGCAGCTGCCCGCCGTGGGCGCGGCGACGATGCGCTTCATGCACGCATTGCACTCGGCCACCTTGAGCGCCTCTTCTGTCACGCGCTGAAAATACGTCCCGCCGAGGAGGCGGCCGGCCTCCGCCGCCGCGCGGAATCTGGCCGCGTCGCCGCCGATGAGCCCGCTGTTGGAGCGGTCGGATGCGCAGTACTGCCGGCTCGACTGCTGCATCGCCGTCCAGAGCGCCGCAATCTGGCGGTAGGACGCCGCAGCGTCATAGCCGTTTTCCTGACAGTCCGCATCACGGATGACGGCATAGAGCGGCTGCCCGCTCTCCTGTGCAGCCGAAAGCATGGATGCAATGCTCGAAAAGCTCATACCGGTTCCTCCTGATTAAAGATCGTGATCTTCTGAATGCCCTCGATGTGCGACAGCCACTGCTCGATGTCCTTCGGGATTGGCTGGTCACACTCGAGGATCATGACCGCGTAGCCGCCCTGCTCGCTGCGGTAGAGCTGCATGGTGGCGATGTTGACGTGCCGCTGCATGAGCGCCGCCGTCACGGCAGCGACATGGCCGGGCGTGTCCTGATTGTGGACAATGAGCGTGTTGTGCTCACCGGAAAAGTTCGTCTCGATACCGTCGATGGAGCGGATGCGGATGCGCCCGCCGCCGATGCTCTCGGCCACAATGTCCAGCGTGCGGCCCTTGGCGCCCGTGAGCTGCAGGCGCGCGGTGTTCGGGTGCGCGTTGCGCAGCTGCACGTTCCGGAACGAGAACGTCAGCCCCTGCTCCGCCGCGACGGCAAAGCTGCCCGGAATGCGCAGATCGTCCGGCTGCATACCGAGCAGGCCCGCGATCAGCGCGCAGTCCGTGCCGTGGCCATGACCGGTCAGGGCGAAGCTGCCGTGCAGCGAAATGTCCGCGTGCACCGGCCGGTCGCCGAGCAGTTTGCGGGCCGTCAGGCCGATGCGCACGGCCCCGGCCGTGTGGCTGCTGGACGGGCCGACCATGACCGGCCCGAGAATATCAAATAAACGCATGGCGCGCCTCCTTGGGTATACGAATCTTTTGCAAAATGAAATATGCGGTATTATACGCGCTCGGCGCGCAAAATGCAATGCCGATCCTCCGCCGGTGCGAAAATTCGGCGCAAAAATGCCGGCCGCCAACCGGCAGCCGGCAATATTCGGCGGATCAGTGCTCCTGGATCATCATGCGGATGATCGTGCGGTCGGTCTCGCGCATGCCCTCGCTCGCAAGTGTGCCGATGTTGCGGATCGTGTTCTCCACGCCCTTGACGACAATGCCGTCGCCGCCGTAGAACTGGCTCTCGTGCATCTGCATCTGCATACCCAGCAGCCCCGCCTCGACCGCCGAAGCGATCTTGGCCGCGCAGCTCGCCTTCGCACCGTCGCAGATCATGCCGGAATCAATGGCGATCGCGTTGACGATGGTGTGCGCGATCTCGCGGAACTGCCCGCCATACAGATACGTCACGCCCGCGGCCGCGCCGCAGCCGGCCGCCGTAGCGCCACAGTAGGCGGACAGGCTGCCGATGCCGGTTTTCAGATGGATGGTGACGAGGTTCGACACCACGAGCGCGCGGTAGAGCATCTGCTGCGTGACGCCCAGTTCCCTGGCGTAGACGATGACCGGCAGCGACGCCGTCAGCCCCTGGTTGCCGCTGCCGGAGTTGATGACCACCGGCAGGTCGCAGCCGTTCATGCGCGCGTCCGACCCGGCCGCGGCGTAGGCCTTGGCGCGGTTGTGGATGCTCATGCCGTAAGACTGCAGCAGGATGCGGCCGATGTTCGCGCCGTAATCCCCGCGCAGGCCCTCCTCGGCGATGGCCCAGTTATAATCGATCTGCCGCTGGAGCGTCTCCTGCACGTCGGCAATGTCCACCTCGTTTGCAAAGGCAATGATATGCTCGACCGTCAGCACACTGCGGTCGGTGGCGTGCTGGCTGCCGGACTCCTGATAGTCCTTGTGAAACTGCACGACGCCGTTTTTCTCGATACGGATCACGTTCGTGTGATAGCCCGCGATCTCGACGGACGCGCTGTCCGTCCCCGCCGTGACGCGCACCTGAATGTCGAACACGTAGTCCTTGTCCGCGCGCCGGACGGTAAAGGCAGCCTGCTGCAGATAGGCGCCCACCGCATCCACCTGCTCCGGCGTGAGGCTCGCAAGCACCTGCAGCTGCGCGTCGGCATTGCCGGAAACGATACCCGCCGCTGCGGCCGCCGCAATGCCGCGCTGGCCGTTCGTATTCGGCACGATGACGCTCTTGACATTTTTGATGATGTTCGCGCTCGCAAGCACTTCGACCGTTTCCGGCAGCGCACCGAGCGTCCTGCGGGCCAGCGCCGCGCAGTACGCCACGGCGATCGGCTCTGTACAGCCCATGGCGGGCTGCAGTTCCTCTTTCAGGATCGCAACATATTCGCGGTAGATCTTCTCGTCCATGTTCTCTCCTCCGATTTTTGTTTTTTCTCCGTAATCTGACCGTAAAATTCCGCTTTTTGTAATAGTATAGCGAAACAGCGGCACATTTTCAACAAAAAAGATACCGGCAAAAGCACCGGTATCTCAAGGCAGGTCAATCTTCACGTTTTTTCCGGCAGGCGTGCACGATCGCCCAGAGCGCATAGCCCAGCACGCCGCCGATCGTATTCGTGATGACGTCCGTAATGTCCGAACTGCGGGACGCATGCAGCAGCGGCTGCACGACCTCAATGCCGACGCTGAGCGCCAGCGTCAGCAGCAGGCAGCGCCAGAAGCTGCACCGCCTGCCGCGGCAGCTGCGGCACAGCGGCAGCAAAACACCGAACGGGACAAACAGGGCGATGTTCAGCACGATCTGCCGGACATAATCGCCGTGGCGGAGAATGACGTCCTCAAACGGCGCCATGTGCATGGGGATATACGGATGGTCAAGGCAGAACGGCAGCGCCGCCAACACCGGCATGAGCGTGAAGAGCGCGATGCCGGCGAGGCAGCCGTACATGAGCGTGTAGACCGCGAGCGTTCTGCGCCCCAGCGGCCGCCACTTCGGCAGCAGCCAGATGCCGTAAACGGCCGCGAGCACGGCCAAATCGATGAGAATCTTTGCGTTTCGGCTCATGCACAGCCTCCTTCCTCTCTGCCGGTCAGAACGCACGTGTTATCCGCGCACCCACTGCTCCAGTTTCGGTTTTGCGCTGTCCACCGCGCTGCCGCGCAGGGATAGACCGGGCGCGACCCGCGCACCCTTCGCTGCGCGCCGGATGTCCTGCTCCGTGTTCGACAGGCCGCTGCCCTCGTTCGTGCAGAACGGATGGATGGTTTTCCCCTGCCAGTCATAGTGCTCGAGGAAGGTGTAGACCGCCATCGGCATGGTGCCGCAGTAGTTCGGATAGCCGAGATAGATTTCTTCATAGTCGTCCAGACGCTCCGGCAGCGCCGTCAGTTCCGGACGGGCGCTCGCGCGCAGGTCGCGCCGCGCCTCGGCGACGCAGACATCATAGTTGTCCGAATACGGCGCTTTCTGTTCGATATGGAATAGCTCCGCGCCGGTGAGTTCGGCAAGCAGCCGCGCCGCCTTCTCCGTGTTGCCGACGGCGATGGTGCGACGCGCCCCGGAAAAATAGTTCTCTCCCGCGCGGGAGTAATAGGCAATGAGTTTTTTCATGATCCGTTCGCCTGAAAAACAGGCGCTCCTTTCTGGGAACAATGCCAAAAGCATACCGCAGTTTTCCGCATCCGTCAACCGGCCGGTGCGGATGGGAAGCTGCTGCAACGGCTGCTAAGATGCCGCTAACATTTCCGCCGGTCGATTGATGCACTGTAAAAAATACGATACGCTTTGTGCAGGAAATGACATTTTTACGAGATGGGGATGCACATGAACATTCGCAAAACCGCAGCGCCTGCGCGCATACTGGCGCTGCTGGTCGGTCATGGTTCCGCGTTCGCCGCTGCACCGGACACCGCGCCCGGCAATGCACAGTGCGCAAAATACGGCCACACCAAGGGCACGCGCATCGGCGAACAGCGCACACCCGAGCCGAACGCCTCTGATGCCGCATACTGCTGCTGCACGCAATTTATCCGGAGTGTGCGTGCGGGCGCTGCGGCGATGTCTGGGTCACCAGTGCCGGGATCGTCGAGCGGCAGACGCACGAAAAGCTCTATTACCACTTTGAAAACGGCATGTGCAAAGGCTGGTACTGCAAAAACTGCCACACCTACAGCTGGAAATAAGCGCACGAAAAAGCTCCCCCGCCGGGGGAGCTTTTTGCTGCCTTAGCGCACGCGCAGGCGCTCCACGAGCGCCTCATTGCTCTCGGCCATGCAGGTCTGGTAGTCCGTATAGAGCACCATGCCCGGCAGCGCGCCGGACGGCTTGCGCACGAAGCGCGCCATGGTGTAATCCACCGGTGTCTTCCCGCCGCCGCGCGCCTGCGAATAGTATACGGCGAGACTCGCCGCCTCGGCAATCGTCTGGTCGTCGGGCGTCGTGTCGTGCGCACGGATGATGACGTGCGAACCGTGTACCTTCTGCACATGCAGCCAGATGTCCGTGCGGCGGGCGGTGCGGTGCGTCAGCTCGTCATTTTGCGTGTTGGAGCGGCCGACGAGGATCTCATACCCGGTGCTCGAAACGAAGGCGAGCGGCGCGCGCTGCGCCGTCTTTTCCTTTTTGGCATTACGCGGCTGGCGCAGATACCCGGTCGCGCGCAGCTCGGCGCGAATATCCGCAAGGTCGCGCTCGCTCTCGGCGCGCGCGAGCTCATCGAGCACACTGTTGAGATAGTCGAGGTTCCGGCTCGCCTCCGCGATCAGGCCGGTCAGGTGCTGTTCGGCCGTTTTGGCCTTGCGGTAGGACTTATAGAGCGCGGCGGCGTTCTCCTGCGGGCTCTTGCGCGGGTCCAGCTCGATCGTCACGTCCGGGCAGCCCTCGGCATAGTAGTCCTGCACCGTCACGGTGCGGTCACCTTTCTGGATACGGTAGAGGTTGGCCTTGATGAGGTCGGCCTTCTGCCGCAGGGCCTCACGGTCGGCGCAGCGCAGCAGGTCCGACTGCTGGATGGCCAGCTTTTTGGCCGTGCGGTCGCGCAGGGTGCGCACCTGATGCGTCAGCTCCTGCGAGCGGCGGCGCATGGCCTCCGCCTTGTCGCGGCGGAGATAAAATTCGTCCAGCAGCTCGGAAAACGAGCCGCAGCCACGGCATTCCAGCGCGTCCTGATACTGCAGGATCGGCACGGCGGAAAAATCCTTCGGCCGGTCGCCGTCGAGCAGCATGGTGGGCGCGAGATTGTTCGACTCGACCGAGAACACCAGCGCGTCCAGCTCGTGCTCCAGGCGCGCGCGCTGCGCATCGTCCAGCCGCTCGAGCCGGGGGCTGGCATCGCCGAGCGCGCGGAAGCACACCTCCCGGCACAGCAGGGGCGACACGCCGGAAAACAGACCCAGCAGCCACTTATCAAGCGTCGCCGCAGTGACCGGGCCGGAGAGCAGCTGCGCGCGCTGCTCCGGCGTCGTGTCAAACAGGACCGGCTTGTCCTGCCGCAGCGGCAGGCGGTAAAACAGGCCCGGCTGCACCTGGCGCGTCTCGCTCATGGAGGAATCCACGCGGCGCATGCAGTCGATGATGTGCCCGTCGGCGCTGACGAGGATGACGTTCGACTGGCGGCCAAGCATTTCAACAATGAGCTGCTTTTTGACCGGCGTGCCGAGCTCATCGCGCCCGTCGAGATCGAGCACGAGCATGCGCTCGAAGTCTGGCTGGGAAATACCCGTAATGCGCGCGCCGACCAGATGCTTGCGCAGAAGCATGCAGAACATCGGCGGTTCGGCCGGATTTTCAAACGTGCCGGCCGTGAAATGCACCCGCGCGCTGCCCACGCCGCCGTGCACGAGCAGTTTCGCGTTGCCGCCCTGCGTGCGCACGGACAGCAGCAGCAGGTCGCGCTCCGGCTGCTGCACCTTGTCGATGCGCGCGCCGGTCAGGCTCTGCGTCAGTTCCTGCGTCAGGCCGTGCAGAAAAACTGCGTCCATTGGCATGTTACAGCACCTCCGTGATCTTGCTGAAGAGCTCGCGCAGCCGCTGCGTGCGGCCGAGCAGATACAGCCAGCCAAAGAGCGTCTCGAGCCCCGTGGCCGCGTGATACTGCGCGACGTCCGCATGCTGCGGCACCGAGTTCACCTTCGCGTTGCGGCCGCGCTTGTAGACCGCGCGCTCCTCGTCCGTGAGCGCGGGCTGAATGGCCTCCGCCACGCGCGCCTGCGCGGGCGCGTTGACGCGGCGCACCGTCTCACGGTGCAGGTCGGTCACGGCCGTGAGCCCGGCGGCACACAGGGCCGTGCGCATCATGAGCTCATATACCCCGTCGCCGATGTGCGCGAGGGCGAGCGTGCTGTAAGCGCCGACCTGCGCCGGCGTCATTTCCGGGGCAAAGTCCGCCCCATCCGGAAAGGCAATCGTGCCGACGGGGCGGCGCTCCGGCCGCCCCGTGTGGAGATCATGATTCATCGTCTTCAGGTTCCTCTTCGTTGTCATCGGCAAAGTCCGTCTGCGCCTGCAGCACCTCGCTCGGTGCGGTGCCCTGCACATACTGCATCTCCTGCCACTGCTGCTTCGTGATGAGGATCTTGCGCGGCTTCGAGCCCTCAAACGGGCCGACGATGCCCATCTCCTCCATCTGATCGACCATGCGCGCGGCGCGCGAATAGCCGAGCTTCAGCCGGCGCTGCAGCATGGACACCGACGCCTGCTTCGTCTCGAGAATGACATCCACGGCCTGCGGCAGCAGCTCGTCATAGTCGCTCTTGGCGGGCTTGTCCGCCTCGGGCGCGGGGCCGGACTTCTTGTCGGCCTCGGCGGCGGATTTTTCGATCTGCGCAATGATGTCGTCGCTGTACTGCGCCTCGGAGTTCTGCTTGATGAAGCGCACGACCTCCTCGCGCTCCTCGTCCGACACAAACGAGCCCTGCACACGCAGGGGCTTGCCGGTGCCGATGGGCGCATAGAGCATATCGCCCATGCCGATGAGCTTTTCTGCGCCGGAGGTATCGAGGATGATGCGGCTCTCGAGCGAGGACGAGACCGCAAAGGCAATGCGGCTCGGGATGTTCGCCTTCATGAGGCCGGTGATCACGTCCGCGGACGGGCGCTGCGTTGCGATGATGAGATGCATACCCGCGGCGCGGCCCATCTGCGCCACGCGGCAGATGCTCTCCTCCACCTCTTTGGCGGCGCAGAGCATGAGGTCGGCCAGCTCGTCGATGACGATGACGACCTGCGGCAGCGTCTGCCCGTCGGGCTCGTTTTTCTGGAGGGCATTGTAGCTGGCGAGGTCGCGCACCTGCGCCTCGGAGAAGAGGCGGTAGCGCTTGAGCATCTCCACGACCGCCCACTGCAGCGCGCCGGCCGCCTTCTTCGGGTCGGTCACGACGGGGATGAACAGGTGCGGGATGCCGTTATAGATGCCGAGCTCGACCATTTTCGGGTCGATCATGATCAGGCGCACCTCGTCCGGCGTCGCCTTATAGAGCAGGCTCAGAATGAGCGAGTTCATGCACACGGACTTGCCCGAGCCGGTCGTGCCGGCGATGAGCATATGCGGCAGCTTGGCGATGTTGCCGATGATGCAGTTGCCGCCGATGTCCTTGCCGACGGCAAACGAGAGCTTGGACTTCGCATTGCGGAACGCGGGCGAGTCGATGATATCGCGCAGGCAAACGGCGCTGACGACCTTGTTCGGCACCTCGATGCCGACGGTCGAGATCTTGTCCGGGATCGGCGCGATGCGCACATTCTCCACACCGAGCGCGAGCGCAAGGTCGCCGGAGAGGTTCGTGATCTTGTTGAGCTTCACGCCCGCCTCGAGCTCGAGATCGTAGCGCGTGACCGTGGGGCCGCGCGTCACGTCGCGGATGGTCGCGTTGACGCCGAAGCTGCTCAGGGCGGTGTTGAGCCGGTCGCGGTTGAAGCGGATCTCCTCCGTCGCGTCCGTCTGATCCTTCTTCCCCGCGCGCAGGAACGACACCGGCGGGAGCTGATAGGACGAGTGGTCGGCATTCTCGCTCTCGATGGCGGAGGTGATCGCGGCCGTCTCCGCCGCGACGGCGGCGCTGGCCGCCTTTTTGGACGGCTTCGGCGGGTCCTGGATCTCCTGCGTGACCGGGGTGACGCCGCAGATATCGGCCGCCTCCTCCACAGACAGCGGCTGGACATTTTGCGTGGCATCGGCCGGCGCGGCCTTTTTCGCGCCGCGGGCAGGCTTTTTGACCGGGATCGGGTCGATCGGATCGTCGTCCGGCTCCGTCATGGTCTCCTCGACCGGAATGTCGATGAATTTTTTCTTGGCGACCGGCTTGTCCGGCACGGCACGGCGCGCACTGCGCCGCGGCTCGGGCAGCGGCTGCGGTTCCGGTTCGTCCTCCTCATCCTCCGCAAGCGGCACGTCTTCGTCCGGGATGTACTGTGCCTCGCGCCGTGTGCGCACCCAGGCCGCGATCTTGCCGACCGTCAGGTCCATGCTGCCCAGCACGCAGAACACGAACGCCGCCATCGTCAGTGGCAGCGCCGCATAGACGCTGATGCCGGCCTTGAGCAGATAGCCAATGCCGCCGGAGATCACACCGCCGGACGTGAGCGCCTTGCCCCCGTCATAGAGCTGGCCGACGATCGCGCCGAACGTCTGCGCCGTGAACGCCACGCGGCAGACCATCAGGTGCACGATCGTGCCGAACAGCGGCGCGATCAGCAGCGCCGCCGTCACGCGCAGGCCAAAGCGCTCGCGCGGGTTGCGCACAAAGGTCCACGCCAGCAGCAGCATCGCAAACGGGAACGCCCAAAAGCCCCAGCCCATGATGCCGCACAGGAAGCCCGCAAAGCCGTCGATCACGACGCCCTCGGCATGAAACAGGCCCAGGAACGACAACAGCGACAGCACGATGCACGCCAGCGCATACGGCCATGTCGGTGCCGTCGGCGCGGCGGCCGAAGCCGCCTTGGCAGCCGGCTGCTTTTTCGGCGCGGAGGCCGGCTTTTTTGCTGCCGGGGCGGATTTTTTCGCCGTGCCGGTTTTCTTTTTGGATGATGAAGTTGCCATGTTATATAACGTCCTCTCAGAAAATCAGAGACAGAATCATCGTCAGTGCGCCCGCGCCCCAACAGTAGTAGGAAAACGCGCCGAAACGGCCCTTCGACGTCAGGCGCTTGACAAGGCCGATGGCCGCGACGCCCGAGACCATCGCCACGAGCATGCCGGCCAGATACGCCGGCAGGAGCGACACATCGATACCCGCCTTGGCCGCCTTGGCCAGCGACAGAATGTTTGCCCCCAGCACCGCGGGCAGCGACATCAGAAACGAGAAGCGCACCGCAAAGCTGCGGTCCAGTCCCGTGGCCATGCCGGCCGCGATCGTCGTGCCCGACCGGGACAGGCCCGGGATCGTCGCCACGGCCTGACACACGCCGATGACCAGCGCGTCGCGCACGCGCATGGTTTTCTCCGTGCGCGTGCCCTTGGGCATTTTATCGGCCACGAACAGCAGAAAGCCCGTGAGGATGAGCATGAGGCCGATGAAGAAGGTGTGGTAGTACAGCTGCTCGACCAGATCGTTGACCGGCAGGATCAAAAACAGCGGCAGTGTCGCCAGGATGATCATGAGCACCATGCGCGCGGCGGGAAGCTGCTGCCGGCGCTGCTCAGCCGGCAGCCGTGCGCTGCGGAAAAACGCGATCGTCTCGCGCACCATGGCCACGATGTCCCGCCAGTAGACGATGCAGATGGAAATGAGCGTGCCCAAATGCAGCAGAACATCGAAAAACAGATGGCCGTTTTCCGCCGTCGACATATGAAACAGGTTTTGCAGGATCGACAGATGGCCGGAGCTGGAGATCGGCAGAAACTCTGCGATGCCCTGCACCAGACCGAGCAGGATCGCGTTCCAGATGGTCACGGATGCACCTCCCAATACGCAGATAGGAATGTTGATTATACCACGGTTTTCTTTGCGTCACAAGGGAAAACGGTCACTGTCCCCGTTTTCCCCTGCCGCATCCGGTCACGCCTGCGTGTCGCAGTAGGCAGCCAGCACGCCGCGGTACGTCATCCAGCAGTCAAACTTTGCCACGAGCTCAAACGGTGCGTGCATGCTCAGCACCGGCACGCCGGCGTCAATGGTGTCAATATTCCGGTCGGCCATGAACTTGGCGATCGTGCCGCCGCCGCCCTGATCGACCTTGCCCATCTCGGACAGCTGCCAGACGACGCCGTTGTCGGCAAACAGACGGCGCAGATAGGCCACGAGCTCGGCCGAGGCGTCGCTCGTGCCGGACTTGCCGCGCGCACCCGTGAACTTGCAGATGCCCACGCCGTAATTGAGCTTGGCCTCCGTGCGCTTGGCGCTCACCTCGGGGAAGCTGGGGTCAAAGGCCGCGCAGACATCCGCCGAGAGGCAAAAGCTCCTGGCAAAGCAGTGGCGCAGTGCGACGTCCTGCTGCTCGCAGAGGTCGGCCATGAAGGCCTCAAACGCCTGCGACTGCATGCCGGACACGCCGTCGGAGCCGATCTCCTCCTTGTCGGCGAGGATGCACACGGCCGTGCGCTCCGGCGCACCGTCGAGGTCAAGGATGGCGCGCAGCTCGGCATAGGCGCACACGCGGTCGTCCTGACCGTAGGCGCCGATCATGCTGCGGTCAAAGCCGATGTCGCGCGCCGGGAACGCCGGCACGGCGGCAAGCTCCGCCGACAGGAAGTCCTCTTCCGTGATGCCGTATTCATCATAGAGCAGCGACAGCACGGCGAGCTTCACGCGGTCGCGCCCCTCGCCGGCATACGGCATGCTGCCGATGACGATGTTGAGTGCCTCGCCCGTGATGCCCTCTTCCATGGTCTTGCGCATCTGATCCTTGCCGAGATGCGGCAGCAGATCGGTGATGACGAACTGCGGCTCATCCGGCTCGCGGCCGATGGCAATATCGACCGTGCTGCCGTCTTTGAGCGCGACCGTGCCGTGCAGTTCCAGCGGGATCGTGACCCACTGGTACTTCTTGATGCCGCCGTAATAGTGCGTCTTGAAATACGCCAGCTCCGAGTCCTCATACATCGGCGTCTGCTTGAGATCGAGACGCGGGGAGTCGATGTGCGCGCCCGCGATCACGCAGCCGTGGTCAAGCGGCTGCTGCCCGAGCACGGCCAGCATGAGCGCCTTGCCGCGGTTGTTGACATACACCTTCGAGCCCGGCTGCAGCTCCATGCCGAACGTATACGGCACAAAGCCCTCGGCCTCCGCCATGCGGATGGCCTCCTTGACGGCCTCGCGCTCGGTGCGCGCGGCGTCGAGAAACTGCTTATATCCCTCGGCGTAGGCAAAGATCTCCCCGGCCTGCTCGGCGCCGATCCGATCGTAGCCGTTTTTCGGCTGATAAAACAGCTTTTCCTTCCACTGCTTGAGTTCCTTATCTTCGCTCATGAGAGCACCTCCTGTATCAGTTGATGGCAGCGGCGCTGAAAATCGGCGAGCGTGCCGCCGTTATCCAGCACGTAGCTGCAATGTTGGGCAAACCATTCGTTGGGCTTCTGCGCGTCGATGCGCGCCTCGGCATAATCGCGCGTCACGCCCTCGCGCGCGATGAGCCGCTCGATGCGCACCTCGCGCGGCGCCGTCACGCCGATGGTGACAGTGCACAGCTCCGCCAGTCCGCTCTCGATGAGCGCGATGGCGTCGATCGCCGCGACCGTGCCGCCCTGCCGCGCCCACGCGCGCAGGCGAGCGCACACCTCGGCACGGACATACCGGTGCGTGATGGCGTTGAGGTCGTCGAGCGCCGCCGCGTCCTCGACCGGGAAGCGCCCATCGACGCGCCATACGCCGTCGGAGAGCTTGGTGATTTCCTTGCCCTCCATGTCGTACTCGTCGACGATTTCGCCTACGATTTCCTCGATGATGTCCTCAACGGTAATTAAACCATCGGTCCCACCGTATTCGTCCACCACGATGGCCATCTGTTGCCGATTCGTTTGCATTTCCTTGAGCAGCGGGAAGATGTCCTTGGTCTCGGGGACGAACAAAGGCTCGAAAGCGTACTTCGCGGCAAGGTCGTCCTCGCGGCCGTCGATGAGCGGCCCGACAAGGTTCTTGTAATGCACGATGCCGATGATGTGGTCAGCGTCCTCGTGAAAGATGGGAAGGCGCGAGTAGCCCGTGCCGTGCATGCGCTCGACCGCCGTGCGCACCGTCTCGGTGTCCTCGACCATGATCATGTCGACGCGCGGCTGCATGATTTCATGCACCGACATGTCTCCCAGGTCGATGATGTCGTGGATCATGCGCTTCTCGTCGTCGGCGAGCTCATCGTTATCGGCGACGATGTCTTTGATTTCCTCCTCGGAGACCGTCTGCTTCTTCGCCGACCCGAAACGTGAGAAGAAGCCGGTCAGGCCCTTCTGCTCCTCGTCGCTCATCGTAATCATCCACTCCTCGTACTCTCAAGGGACGTCATCCCCGAAAATCCATCCGCTGCGCCCGTGACGGTGCGGACGCTCACCTCGCCGCTACATCACATACAGCGCCACGGCCAGAAACTGCAGCGCGCTCGCCGCAACGACCATCACGTGGAACACCGAATGCATGTAGGGAATCTTCTTCAACACGTAGAATATGCAGCCGACCGTATAGACCAGGCCGCCCGCGACCAGGAGCGCAAGACCCTCCATGGGAAGGTTCGTCACAAGAGCCGGCAGATACGCAACGACGCACCACCCTAAAAGAAGGTAGAGCAGCGCCGAGATCCAGCGCGGGCGAAATACCCAGAACGCCTCGCAGGCAATGCCCGCAAGCGCTACGACCCACACGAACACAGCCAGGTAGATTCCCCCGTCGTTTCCAAGCGTGACCAGGCAAAACGGCGTATACGTTCCCGCGATGAACAGGTAGATCCCACTGTGGTCGAGCACCTTGAACACGCGCTTGGCGCGGTCTACCGCGATAGCGTGGTACAGCGTCGACATGAGGTATTCCACCAGCATGGTGATGGTGTAGACGAGCGCCGCCGCAAGCTTCACGCCGCCCCCAGCGCGCACCGCGATCACCACGAGAATGGGAATCGCCGCAATGGAAAGGAGCGCGCCGATGCCGTGCGTCACGGAGTTGGCGATCTCCTCGCCGAGCGTATACTCACGAACGTTGCGGCGTGCGCGATCGGCGTTCGCAGACGTGTTGGCGGGCTCGTTTCTATGTTCGCGCGCCTCAGAGAGGGTGCGCGGCTTGAACTGAGAAGGAGTCCATGCCCGAGGCGTGGGAGGATGCTCTTGCGCACGCGAAGGCGACGCAGCAGGCAGAGGGGCGTCTTTGCGGGCGGCAGGCCCAGGCGCCGAAGGGTCAGACGCCGAACTTCGGCCGCCTTTCGAATCGGATGTCGCATGTGTGTCCATGCGTATCACTCTATCACATTTCCCCCAGGGACAAGCCACGCCAGCCATGCGGCGGCATCTTCTTCACATGCGTCGATCAGCCTGGTCGAGGTGCCTTGCAAACCCGCAGCTGTCCGCGCGGTGATGGTCGCCACCTTCGCACGGCACTGGAGGGGGTTCGACTTCGAGAAGCCGAACTGGATCTTCTCTCGAGGCAAGCAAACCGAGACCGAGCCGAGGCCGCCGTTTTTCACCTGCATAAAGCGCCTGTTGAACGAGAACCACGACGAGCGGGCCCAGAGAACCGCACCCACGGCGGCGAGCGCCTCGGCAACCGCGCACGCGACGTAGCCCACAAGCGCGATCCGATCGAACCAGAAGAGCTCCCCCGCCGACATGAAGTCGTCGCCATAAGCGCCGATGCCAAATATCACGCCCACGTGGAGAAGCGCAAGCGCCACGGCGCACCAAAGCCCCCATCCCCGGACGATCGTGCGTCTGACCAGCGCACGGCGAAGAGCCACCTTGGGAACACGTCGGCGCTCGGTCGGCATATTGGCGAACTCGGGAACGAGACCCGCGACAATCTCGGGCACGCGGTCGACCTTCACGAAGGGATGCACGACAAGCGCGCCTTCGGAAAGGGAATCCTCCATGCCACCCGACCCACTCGACGCATCCACCTTCCCGAGCGACAGCTCGCAGAAGCCGAAGATACGCCTGACGAAAGTCTGCTTCACGACAACCGACTGCACGCGATCGACCGACACGCCGTGGAACCTGTGCTGGAGAAGGCCGCGCTCGACCTCGATGCGGTCACCGCGACGACGCGCCTTGAAGCCTCCGAAGGAGATGCAGGTACCGAGCGCCGACATCACCCACACGAACAGGGACAACGCGATGAGCCCGACAACGATAAGGGCGATGAGGCTGTTGCCGAAAAGCGCGAGGCCCGCGTCGGCGAGCACTTCTGCAACGGCTCCGCC
>OHYS01000066.1_pt1 | contig 73983 bp, 54 predicted proteins | sample 1580301 | NCBI WGS metagenome assembly OHYS01 (sample SAMEA3882531, study PRJEB24775) | human gut metagenome | biome: human-associated habitat; feature: intestine environment; material: feces | place: Netherlands | collected 2009/2010
GCCAAGTCTTCGCGACAGGCGATTTTATTCGGCAATCTTGCTTGCCGAGACGCAAAAATGCGTCTCTACAAGTTTTCGTCGAACTCACGACTGAACACCTTCCAAGTGCTCTATAGAGAAGAGGTGAAGTGCTCTATAGAGATGAGGTGAAGTGTTCTATAGAAATGGGATGAAGTGCTCTATAGAAATAAGAGAAAGTGGTCTATAGAGCACTTGAGAGACCAAAATAAAACGCAATAAAGCGCATTCCGCGGCATCGTTACAGGGAGCGGAGATGTTGGGTAACGTGATTTGGGACAATCACTTCGCTGGCACGAAATCATCGGCCACGATGGGGCGCAACAGGGAGCGTATCTTCGTCCAGGGTATCGTTACGGTGGGCATTCCCGCGGAGTAAGGAGCTATCTCGTAGGGAGCGTAGCGCAAGACAAGTCCCTGCTGGGTGATAAACGGGTCGCCGCCAGGCAAGGGGAGGTCGTAAGGGTCGTCTACTCCGTTGAGCATGCCGATGAGTTCCTGGTCAGTGGTCACCTCGAAGTATTTCTTCAATCCTTCCCTCAACGCCTGTTTCAAGGCCTTGAGTCCCTCGGGAGAAAAGGCGTTGTCGTAGCTTAGCCGCATCACGAGATCTTTAGAGTAGGTTACGCTTGTGCTTTGCGTCATGCCATGCGCTCCGCCGTCATACGTGGATATCGTGGCGGTATAGGTCACGAGATTGTCGTTGTCGAATTCCTTGCGTATCTCTGTCTTGTACATGTGGGGGGCGTTAGGTTTCTCGCCTCCATAAATCTCCTTTATATTGGCCATCATCTCTGCCATGCGTTTCTTGCCACATTGATCCACCATGGCTTGGGTGATGGGGCTTGCCACGTTGTCGGAGACTCCTAATTTCACGGTTTGCAGGTTCTCGTGGATGAAGTTGTTGAGGTTCCAGGCGATGTCGCTTTCCGTATCCACGGGAGCGTCCACCAAGATTTCGCACTCCGCGTAGTCGTTAGCCATTTGATACGTGATGGTGTTTGTTTCGATGGGGTTCGCGGAGATTTGCGCGCCCATCATGAGGGCCAGTCCCAGCGAAAGTCGCCTCAAGGGGCGAAGGGTAGCATGTTTCATGTTCATTGTGTAGTAAAGTGAAAAGTGACAGTGTTTATTCCCCTTCCACCCGGCAATGGGTGAAGCCCATCTCGCGAGCCTTCTCGGGCGGGAAGGTGTAATAGGTGGCCTCGCAGGTGACGCAAGTGTCCCCGCATTGGTTTTGTATCGTGACCGCCACGGTGACGAGGTTGCGCTTCTGCCCGATGACATGGCCGCGGATGGTGATGGTATCATCGGTGGTCATCACGGGCTTCTTGTAGCGCACGTCCAGTCGGGTGGTCACGCCCGTGGTTTGCAGTTTGCGGAATACCACCCAGCCCGCCGTCTCGTCGCAGAGGGTGGAGAGGATGCCTCCGTGCATGGTGTTTACCCAGCCCTGGAAGTGGGCCTGCGGATGCCAGTGGCACACGATGTCTTCTCCTTCTTCCTGGAATTCCATGTGCAGACCCAAGGGATTGTCGGGCGAGCAGCCGAAGCAGTCGTAGCCTTCCACTTCCTTCCAGGGATTGATGATATGTTTGCTGTCCATATAGGTGAAGATGTTTTGACAGATGATTTACTTCCTGCCGAAGTCGGCGGGAATTTCCCCCCATTTCTTGGTTTCCCACTTCAGGATGGGAGTCTTGACGGCGTGGGTGCGCAACCATGCTTCTGCCCTGGCGATAATGTCGTAAAGCTCGGCGGTCTGTGGCGTGCGCTCCAGTTTGGTCTTGCACTGCTTCTTGCTTACCCAGAGCATGGCGTTCACGCTGTCGCTGTAGATGACCTTGTCGGTGATGCCCCTTTGCTCCATCAAGGCCAGCGCATGGACGATGGCCAGGAACTCGCCAATGTTATTGGTGCCATGCAATGGGCCGTAGTGGAACACCTGCTCTCCTGTGGCCAGGTCTACGGCCTGGTATTCCATGGGGCCTGGGTTTCCGCTGCAGCCCGCGTCCACAGCCCAGGCGTTGGCTTTCACCTCCAGCGGCAGTGGCAACACGGTATCGTTTCGCCACTCAGGCGGATTTTCCAGTTTCTTTTTTGCCATGCCTACATGCGTTCAGGCACCTCGATGCCCAGCAGGGCCATGCCGTTCTTGATGACCTTGCCCACGTTGTTGGCCAATACCAGTCGGGTGATTTTCTCTTCTTGGCTTTCGGCGTTGAGGATGGAGTAGTCGTGATAGAACTGGTTGAACTCCTTGGTCAGTTCGTAGCAGTAGTTGGCGATGCCGCTGGGGGAATAGTCCAGACCTGCTTGCGCCACGGCTGCGCCATAGTCATTGAGTTTCTGTATGAGGTTGATTTCCTTCTCGTTGAGCGGAGCGTTGGCGGGCAAGACGGCAGGCACTTGCAGTCCGTCGGCTTCGGCCTTGCGCATCACGCTTCGGATACGGGCGTAGGTATATTGAATGAAAGGACCCGTGTTGCCGTTGAAGTCGATGCTCTCCTCAGGATTGAAGAGCATGTTCTTGCGGGCATCCACCTTCAGGATGAAATATTTCAAGGCTCCCATGCCCACTATACGGGCTATCTCCTGTTTTTCCTCCTCGCTCATGTCCTTGAACTTGCCCAATTCGTCACTGGTCTGGCGTGCCTCGGCTATCATGGCGGCTATCAGGTCGTCAGCGTCCACCACGGTTCCCTCGCGGCTCTTCATCTTGCCGTTGGGCAGCTCCACCATGCCGTAGGAGAAGTGCACCAAGTCCTTTCCCCACTTGAAGCCCAATCTGTCGAGCAGGATGGAGAGCACCTGGAAGTGGTAGTTCTGCTCGTTGCCCACCACGTAAATCATCTTGTCGATGGGGAAGTCGCGGAAGCGCATGTCGGCCGTGCCGATGTCTTGCGTCATGTAGACGCTGGTGCCATCACTGCGCAAAAGCAATTTCTGGTCAAGTCCCTCGCCAGTGAGATCCGCCCACACGCTGTTGTCCTCCTTGCGGAAGAAAAGGCCTTTGGCCAGCCCCTCTTCCACCTTCTTCTTTCCCTCCAGGTAGGTGTTCGACTCATAATATATCTTGTCGAAGCTCACGCCCAGCGCCTTGTAGGTCTCGTCGAAGCCAGCGTATACCCATTCGTTCATGCGCTGCCAGAGGGCGCGCACTTCCGGGTCTCCCTGCTCCCACTTGACGAGCATCTCGTGAGCCTCCTTGATGAGAGGTGCCTCAGCCTTGGCTTTCTCCTCGGCCTTTTCCTCTTCCATGCCCTGGGCCATGTATTGGGTCTTCAGTTCGGCGCACTCCTCGCGGTAGTGCTTGTCAAAGGCCACGTAGTAGTCGCCTATCAGGTGGTCGCCTTTCTTGCCGCTGCTCTCGGGAGTCTCGCCATTGCCCCACTTCAGCCAGGCCAGCATGGACTTGCAGATGTGTATGCCGCGGTCGTTGACGATATTGGTCTTGATGACCTTGTTGCCATTGGCCTCCATAATCTTTGAGAGGCTCCAGCCCAACAGGTTGTTGCGCACATGGCCCAGGTGCAGGGGCTTGTTGGTGTTGGGCGATGAATACTCCACCATTACCAGCGGACTGTCCTCCGTGGGTTGCCTCTCCCCGAAATGGGGCTGGGCGTTGATGTCGTTGAGCAGGCCTACCCATGCCTCGGTGGAGATGGTGAGGTTGAGGAAGCCTTTCACTACATTGTAGTCGGCGACGGCATTGCAATGCTCCTTGAGGTATGCCCCTATTTCCTCGGCGGTTTCCTCGGGTTTCTTCTTGGAGACTTTCAGCAGGGGGAAGACCACCAGCGTCAGGTTGCCCTGGAAGTTGCTTTTCGTTTTCTGCGGTTGCAAGCTATCGGCGGACACTTCCTGTCCGTAGAGCTGCTTCACGGCCTCTATCGCGGTCTGGGTTATTTGGCTTTCGATGTTCATGTGCTTATATTATAAAATATGTATATATGTTTTTTCGCAGTCGCGAAGATACGAATAAATTGGCAAATAGCAGGCCGTGCGGCTTGATTATTTGGCTATTTTCGTTGCGACTTTGTTGAACATAAGTGACTTACCCAAGTCACTTATGTTCATTTTCCCGCGAGCGTAAGAGCAATGTGTCTTCTGTTTGTTGCCCTTTTGGAGGCTGCTTTCTCAGCGCATTACTTTGTTTCCATTGTGGATGTAGAGGCCCTTGGCGGTGGGTGCGGAGGGAAGCCGCTTGCCGTCAAGGGTATACCAGTGGTTATTCTTGTTTTGGCTTTGCGGGGTCTCCACTTGCGCTATATCGGTGCTGCCCCTCTCCAGGAAGTCTTTCAACAGCGAGAGGGCAGAGGTGGCACGCCCTGTATGATTGTCGAAGAGGGAGGCGTTATACCAAGCGTCGGTCACTCGCTCCGTGTTCCAGTCCAGTCCATGCTCGTTGGCTTCCATGAACCACCAGAAGAGGCCAGTCACTCGTTCGTGTCGCTTCAGCATGACGATGAGGTCGCGGGTGAAGTTGCTCTGGCCTTGGTCAGAGATGGGATACTTGTAGGTGTAGTCGAAAGTGCCGCTGATGGCATCGTGGGCGCAATAGCCCGCCTCCACGAGCATGATGTCTTTTTCGGGATAGGCCTGCTCCAGGTACTGGATGGCACCCTCCAGTTCCTCCATGGTGCCGTGGAAGTAGGGGTAGTAGCTCAGGCCGATGATGTCGTAGTCTATCTGGGCGGCGGCCATTTGGCTGTAGAAGTTCTTCAGCGCGGCATAGTCTTGGTTGTCTTTTTGCTGGCTAGTGGACACACGCTCCACGTGCAATACGATCTTGGCCTGTGGACACTCCTCGCGGCAAGCCTTCGTGGCCTGGACGAGCAGACGGGTGAAACGAGCCCAGTTGGCCTCGGGGCTGGAGGGCCAGCAGTGGAGCAGGTTTTCTTCGGCAGCTCCCCGCTCGCCCCACATCATGCCGTAGCTGATTTCGTTGCCTGTTTGTATGAAGTCCGGCTCTGCCCCGTAGGCCTTCATTTCCCTGAGCACGTCTCGGGTATAGTCGTGGATGCGCTCCGCCAATTGTCCATCATCGAGGGCTACCCAGTCTTGCGGGGTGAATTGCTTGCCGGGGTCTGCCCAGGAGTCGGAGTAATGGAAGTCGAGCATGAGTTTCATCCCCGCGTCCTTGATTTGCTTCCCCAATCGCTTGACGTATTCCAGGTCTTGTCGTACGCCCTCTCCTTTCTCCTGCTCGGGAGCCTGGGAGGGGTCTACGAAGAGGCGCACGCGCATGGCGTTCATGCCTTGTTGTTGGAAAAAAGTCAAGGGGTCGGCGATGGGTTGCCCCTGGTGGTCATAATACTCCGCTCCGTTCTCCACGTAAGAGGGCAGCAGCGAGATGTCTCCGCCCACGAAGCGTTCTTGTGACAGGGTTGGCAGGACGGCTGCCAACGCGAGCATGGTGAATAAGATTTTTCTCATCATAAGGGTTCGTAAATTAGTTTCTATGCGCAAATATACGAATTTTTCCCGTTCGCTCCTCTCCTTGACGCAATAATTATGGAATACGCGGAGGAGGAGACTTTTTCTACCGTTCCACGAAAGGCTTTGGCGCGCTTGTCATCTCACTGGCGAAAAGTTTTCAAAAATAAGTGTTCTTTGGGCAATTTATTCATTACCTCGCTGGCTTTTCCGATAAAATTGATTATCTTCGCGACACATAGTTACTACCCTAAGTATCAACCTTTAAATCTAGTGTTCAATGATGAGACGATGGATGGGCATGACCCTGCTAGCGTTGGCCTTGCTGTTGCCTGCGCAAGCGTACGCCGCCAAGAAGAAAGAGGCGGCGAAGGACGATCGAGCTTATTGGTGCGAGCAGGCTTATCGCATGGCGCGGCCTGTGCTGGAGCGTATGGCGCAGGGAAAGCTGCAGCGGGAAATGCTGGTGGAAGTCTCGCCCAGTTGGGATGGACGAGATAAGCGGGTGACCTATATGGAATGCTTCGGCAGGTTGATGGCAGGCATCGCTCCCTGGCTGGCCTTGCCCGATGACGACACTGCGGAGGGTAAGCAGCGCAAGCAACTTAGGGAATGGGCTTTGGCCAGCTACAGGAACGCTGTGGATCCACGGTCGCCCGACTACCTGCATTGGGGTATTGCAGGGCAGAACCTGGTGGATGCCGCCTATGTGGCGGAAAGTTTCCTTAGGGCATACGATGCGCTTTGGGTGCCTCTGGACTCCGTGACGAAAGATCGCTACAGGAAGGAGTTCACCAAGATGAGGCGCATAGACCCGCCTTATACTAACTGGCTGCTTTTCTCCAGTACCATAGAAAGCTTCATGGCCAAGGCCGGGATGCCTTTTGATGAATACCGGGTGAACTCAGCTTGCCGGAAAGTAGAGGAGTGGTATGTGGGAGACGGATGGTATGCTGATGGTCCCGTATTCGCTTTTGACTATTACAGCAGCTACGTTTTCCATCCCATGTACCTGGAAACCTTGCAGGCCATGGTGGACGCGAGGGTCAACAGCCGCCTGGATTACCAGAAATATTGGGACAGGGCCTTAAAACGGGCGCAGAAGTTCGCCTTGATATTGGAGCGTTTCATCTCCCCCGAGGGCACGTTTCCCGTTTTTGGCCGCAGCACGCCTTATCGTCTGGCCGCCATGCAGCCCCTCGCCCTCTTGGCTTGGTACCAACGACTGCCACAAGACTTGAGCAACGGACAGGTGAGAGCGGCCTTGACAAAAGTGATGCACCGCATGTTTGACACCCAAGACAACTACAACGAGGCCGGCTTTCTCACCATCGGCTTCTGCGGCAGCCAGCCCAACGTGGCCGACATATATACCAACAATGGCTCCTTGTATATGGCTTCGCTCGCCTTCATGCCCTTGGGCTTGCCCGCGGACGCTCTCTTTTGGACAGACGCACCGCAGCCGTGGACGCAAGTGAAAGCCTGGGGAGGGGAAGACTTCCCCAAGGACCACAGGTGGGCGGATGATATCGTGACACACGACAAATGGTAAGTGTATACATTATAATACAATAGACACAAAAACATGAAAAGACTACTGCAAGCATTGCTTCTCCTGCTGGCTCCCGTATTGGCGTGGGCGGCGGAAACAACGAGAGAGGAAGTGGCCGGCATCATCCAGCGGGTGAACAGCCACTGGCAAGAAAACCACTCGCCACAAGAGCGAGCCTTTTGGGACAACGCTGTTTACCACACGGGGAACATCGAGGTCTACAAGGTGTTGGGTGACCCCAAAGCCTTGGACTACTCCATTCGCTGGGCGCGACACAATCAGTGGCAAGGAGCCACGGAAGCGGATAAAAGCAAATGGAAGTACAAAGATTATGGCGAGGGAGCCGACCATGTGCTCTTTGCCGACTGGCAGACCTGCTTCCAAACCTATATCGACCTTTACAACCTGGCCAAGAAAGAGGGAAAGACCATAGGACTGGAGCCTAGCGCCAAGATGCTCGCCCGTGCCAAGGACGTGATGTATTACCAGATGTCCACGCCTGCCAAAGACTATTGGTGGTGGGCGGACGCGCTCTACATGGCCATGCCCGTGATGGGGAAACTCTACTACCTGACTACCGACGAGCAGTTCCTCAACAAGGCCAACGACTATTTGCGCTATACCGACAGCCTCTTGATGGACAAGGAGACAGGTCTCTACTATCGCGACGCGAAGTATGTCTATCCCCAGCACAAGACCGCCAGCGGCCAGAAAGATTTCTGGGCAAGGGGCAATGGATGGGTGATGGCCTCGCTCGCCAAGACCTTACAGGAGATGAATACTTACAATCGCCCCCATGGGTTCATGATGAGGAAGCTGCAGCGCATGGCCGCAACCATGGCCAAGGCGCAGCAGCCTGAAGGCTACTGGACTCGTTCCATACTCGATCCAGCGCAGGCTCCCGGACCAGAGACCAGCGGCACAGCCCTCATCACGTATGCCATCCTTTGGGGCATCAATAGCGGTAACCTGGACCGCGCCACCTATCAGCCTGTGGTGGAGAAAGCCTGGAACTACCTGGCCAATACCGCTCTGCAGGCCGATGGAAAGGTGGGCTACGTGCAGCCAATAGGCGAGCGTGCCGTACAGGAACAGGTGGTAGACCAAAACTCTGAGGCCAACTTCGGCGTTGGCGCTTTCCTGCTGGCGGCCTGTGAGTATTACCGCTACCAGAGCTATGCCGAGCGCACCGAGTGGCACGACATGCAGGTGAACGCCATCAACCGATTCCCCCTCCACACCAGTTTCTTCCCCTATGCCCCCAATGAGACCGAGGCCATGGCGGCTAATGACAAGACCCGCTCCGCCAACTATCTCTCGCTGGAGGGCGACTGGAAATTCCACTGGGCGGAGAATGCCGAGCGTCGTTGCTATGACTTCTACAAGACCGACCTCGATGACAGCAAGTGGGACACCATGCCCGTGCCTGGCATCTGGGAAATGCACGGATATGGCTATCCCAAGTACGTGAACGTGGGCTTCGGCTGGCGTGAGCGCTTCCCCGTGGCAGCTCCGTTCGTGCCCATGAGCGAAAACCACGTGGGCAGTTATCGCCGTGTCATCACCATTCCAGAGAATTGGACGGGCAAGCAAGTCATAGCCCATTTCGGCAGCGTCACTTCCAATATCTATCTTTACGTGAATGGCAAGTTCGTGGGATATGCTGAGGATGCCAAGGTGGCGGCTGAGTTTGACATCACTCCCTATTTGCGAGAGGGCGACAACTTGATAGCCTTCCAGGTTTTCCGTTGGAGCGATGGCTCTTACTTTGAAGACCAGGACTTCTGGCGCCTTTCTGGCGTGGCCCGTGAGTGCTATCTCTATGCTCTCGACAAGGATTACCAGCTGAAGGACATCCGCGTCACCCAAGGTTTGACAGATGATTTGAAAGATGGTGTGCTTGATATCCAGGCGCAAGTATCCCCCAAGGCAAAGCTCCAGTTCCAGTTGCTGGACGCGGCGGGCAAGGAAGTGGCCACCATCGACGGGCCACGTGGAGAGAACGGTGTGGTAAAGGCCCATCTTACTTTGCCTAATGTCAAGAAATGGACGGCAGAGACCCCCAATCTCTATACGCTGAAAGCAACAGTCCTTTCCGCGGACAAGCAACAGACTCCCAAGGCCATGACCTCCCTGAAGGTAGGCTTCCGCAGGGTGGAGATAAAGAATAGCCAGGTGTTGGTCAACGGGCAGCCCATCTTGATAAAGGGAACCAATCGCCACGAGATGGATCCCGACGAGGGTTACAACGTCAGCGTAGAGCGCATGATACAGGACATCAAGCTCATGAAGCGACTTAACATCAATGCCGTGCGCACTTGCCACTATCCCGACGATCCCCGTTGGTACGAGCTGTGCGACCAGTATGGTCTCTATGTATGTGCCGAAGCCAACGTGGAAAGCCATGGTTATCTCTACTGGAGAGACTCACCAGCCAAGGGAGAGCCATTCGCCAAGCAGATACTGGAGCGCAACCAGCACAACGTGAGCACTTATTTCAACCATCCCAGCATCATCTTCTGGAGTTTGGGCAATGAGACTCCCGACGGCCCCAACTTCACTGCCGCTTACAAGTGGATAAAGTCCCAGGACACCAGCCGCCCCGTGCAATATGAGCCAGCGGGTGCCAAGGGAGAGAACACGGATATTTTCTGCCCCATGTATTTCCCCGTGGAAGCTTGCGAGGCATATGCCAAGGATCCCAACAACACACGTCCGCTCATTCAGTGTGAGTACAACCACACCATGGGAAACTCCGGCGGCAATCTGAAGGAGTACTGGGATTTGGTGAGAAAGTATCCCAAGTTCCAGGGAGGTTTCAACTGGGACTTCGTGGACCAGGCACTCCATCGCTATCCCGTGAAGCCCATGAGCATCGACGGAAGTGGCATGAGCTACGAGGAATTGGCAAAGATACAGTACACTTACGCGGGTGACTACATCCCCTATGAGGTACAGGACAAGAATTTCAACAGCAATGGCATCATCGGACCAGACCGCCAGTTGAATCCTCACGCCTATGAGCAGGGCTATCAATACCAGAATATCTGGGTAGAGAAAGTAGCCGATAACAAAATCAAGGTAAAGAACGAGAACTTCTTCCGCGACCTGGGTTACGTCACCATGCATTGGACTTTGCTGGCCGATGGCAAGCCCGTGGAGCAGGGAGAGATAGCCAATCTGGACATCGCCCCGCAGCAGACGAAGGAATTCACCTTGCCTTACGACCTGGCGAAATATCCTGGCGAGCGGCTGCTCAACGTGGATTTCAACTTGAAAGAGGCCGAGCCGCTGATGGAGAAGGGTCAGACCGTGGCCTATCAGCAATTGGATTTGGGCACGGTGGAGGTTGACCCCAATTTCGCAGTGGCACAGCAAGGAAAGAAACTGAAGTTGAAAAAGACCGATGAGCGTTACACAATGAGTAACGACCTGGCTTCTGTCACCATCAACCGCGTTACGGGCAAGATGGAACGTTATATCTACCAGGGAAAGAATATATTGGGAGATGACGGTACGCTCTCGCCTAATTTCTGGCGCCCCGTAACTGATAATGACATGGGCAACAATTTCCAGTTCAAGCTTCGCCCATGGCGCAATCCCGTGATGAATATCAAGCAGGTGACCACTCAAAAGACAAAGGCTGGCGAGATGCAGGTGACCACCGACTTTGACATGCCCGAAGTGAAGGCCACGCTAAGCCTCATTTATACCCTGAACAGGGCTGGCGAACTGAAAGTGGATATGCAAATGAACGCCAACGACACCGCCAAGGTGTGTGACATGTTGCGCTATGGCGTAAATCTGCAACTTCCCTACGAGATGGACCAAGTGGAATACTACGGCCGAGGCCCCATCGAGAACTATCCTGACCGCAAGTATTGCATGCGCAAGGGCATCTACAAGCAGACCGTGGACGAGCAGTTCTATCCCTATATCCGTCCGCAGGCCACGGGAACGAAGAGTGATGTCACCTGGTGGAGATTGACCGACGGCAATGGTTTCGGCATTCTCGTGAAAGACATGGGCAACGCCTACGTCACCGCCTTGCACTACGACCAGTATGAGTTGGATGAGGGCGACGCGAAGGGACAACGTCACTCCTCGGAGATGAGGAAGTCGCAGTACACCAATCTCATGCTCGATGGCGAGCACGCTGGCGTGAGCGGCACCAACAGTTGGGGCGCATGGCCCATGGAGCCTTACCGCGTACACTATGGAGATAAATCTTTCAGTTTCAAGATTTGCCCCATAAAATAAGGAAAATACTCGTTTTTCCACCAATTTGTTACTTAAATCCACCTAGCCAATAGGTGGATTTTTGTATTTTCGCGATTAGAAACTTTAACCTTTTAACTGTTATGGCAAAACCAAAATTACTCATTACGCTTCTGCTGGCGGCTTTTGTGTCGCTCGGCGCGCAAGCGCAACACCAATTTGACATCAAGGCCAACAAGATGGGCGCAAAGATACAGCCCACCATGTATGGCATTTTCTTTGAGGACATTAACTTCGGAGCCGATGGCGGTCTCTACGCCGAGATGATAGAGAACCGCTCTTTTGAATTCCCCCAAAGCCTGATGGGCTGGCAAACCTTTGGCAACGTGGCCATCAATACTGCTTCGCCCGCCTTCGAGCGCAATCCCCATTACGCCACTTTGAGCCCCGCGGGTCATCCCCACAAGCATACGGGACTGGAAAACCGCGGCTTCTTCGGCATGGGTTTCAAGAAAGACATGAAGTATGAGCTGTCCGTGTGGGCGCGCCTCAGCAATGGCCAGGGCGACAGCACGGGTCTATATATAGATGTATTGGGCAATGACAAGGTGATAGGCTCAGGCAACATCTCCGTGCAGGGAAAGCAGTGGGCAAAGTACACTTGCACCATCACCGCCAAGGAGACCGCCCAGAAGGGTTTTATCCGCATATTCTTGTCTGGCAAGGATGCCATTGACGTGGACCACATTTCCATGATGCCCGCCGACAACTGGCATGGTTTGCGCGCCGACCTGGTGAAGGATCTCGAAGACTTGAAACCTGGCATCTTCCGTTTCCCTGGTGGTTGCATCGTGGAAGGCACTACCTTGGAGACTCGTTATCAATGGAAAAACTCCGTGGGCGCGGTGGAAAACCGTCCGCTCAACGAGAACCGCTGGTTGCACACCATTGGTGACCGCGTGTTCCCCAACTATTACCAGTCTTACGGCATGGGCTTCTATGAGTTCTTCCTCCTCTCGGAGAAGATTGGCGCGGAGCCTCTGCCTGTGCTCTCCGTTGGTATCGCTTGCCAATTCCAGAACGATGACAAGGATTCCAAGGCTCACGTGGCTTTGGATGACCTGCAACCTTATATCGATGACGCGCTGGACTTGATAGAGTTCGCCAATGGCTCTACCGACACCAAGTGGGGCAAGCTGCGCGCCGAGATGGGGCATCCCGAGCCTTTCAACTTGAAGCAGATAGGTATCGGCAACGAGCAGTGGGGGCCTCTCTATCCCGAGCGCCTGGCCAAGTTCATTGAGCAAATCAGGGCAAAATACCCCGACATCAAGATTTGCGGCTCCTCTGGCCCTAGCGCCAACGGCGAGAACTTCGACTATGGTTGGCAAGAGATGCGCAAGTTGAAGGTGGATCTCGTGGACGAGCATTACTACATGGCTCCCCAGTGGTTCCTGGACAACGCTTCCCGCTATGACAAGTACAGCCGCAAAGGCCCGAAGGTGTTCGCCGGAGAGTACGCCGCTCATGGCGAGGGCAGACACAACAACTGGGAAGCCGCTCTCTCAGAGGCTTGCTTCATGACTGGCCTGGAGCGCAATGCCGACGTGGTATGGCAGTGCACCTACGCTCCTCTCTTCTCTCACGTGGAAGGATGGCAGTGGAGACCTGATCTCATTTGGTTCGACAACCTGGAGACCGTGCGTTCAGCCAACTGGTATGTGCAGATGCTATACAGCACCAACAAGGGAACAAACGTGTTGAGCCTCACCGAGGACGGAAAGGCAGTAGCCGGCAATAATGGTCTCTATGCTTCCGCCGCCTACGACAGCACTACCAAGACTTATATCGTGAAGGTGGGCAACGCCGGGGAGAGCGCGCAAGACGTGACGCTCAACTTCAAGGGCATAAAGGGCTTGAAGAGCGGCGAGGCCATCACGCTCCAGGCAAGCAGCATGGACGCAGAAAACACTATCGACAATAAAGACGCCATTACTCCTAAGACATCAACTATCCAGGCCACGGGCAAGGCCGTCACGGTAAGCGTGCCCGCCAAGGCTTTTGTTGTGTACCGTTTCCAGTAAGCGGACTGGGAAAAGATTGTTAGATTCGGAATATTGTAGACGGGGCGTACCGAGGGGGTACGCCCCGTTCTTTGCTTTGTTAACGTGAATTCGACGAATTGCGTTTTGCGCATACTGGGAGCGCATGCCCTTGCCGCCTCGCGGTAATGCTCCTGGCGGCATCCAATACTACTCCTCTTGAAAGTCAATACTACTGCAAGCCCAGTATCAGCCTATTGAAACTCCAGTACCAGCTTACTGAAACTCCAGTATCAATAGTACTGGTACTGGGAGGATACTGTACTTTTGGCAACATGGCACTATATATGCTCCGGCATCCCTATAATTTACCGTCTAACTCGCGATAAGTTATCTTGCCGAGGAAAACAAGTTGTTTTCATAGACAAAATAACTTATTTTCTTGAGCAAAATAACTTGTTTTCGTGGACAAAATAACTTAAATTGTTGATGAAAACAATAGGTTTTCATGTCGATGGAAGACACGGGGGCTAACCTAGGCAAGGAAATCCTTGCGCCTTAAGGGGGTTTTACGGTAAAAAAGTGTAATTTCGCGTCATGAAAAGACTTTTGCCGCTCATTCTCGCGTTGCTTGGACTCATGGCTTCATGCGACAGATATGCCAAGTATGAGGCTTTGCTTTACCCCATAGACTCCCTTTCCAGTGTGAGGCCAGATAGTGCCTTGCGTTTGCTGGGGACTATCCGGCCACGGTTGGAGAACGCCCCGGAAAGGATAAAGGTATATTGTGACCTGGTAAAAATCAAGTGCTTATTCAATTCGGGTGCGCGGTTCAATTCGGATAGCGTCATCCGCAAGGTGGCGGACTATTACGAGCGGCACGGAACGGACAATCACCGGATGCTCTCCAAGCTCATGCTTGGCTGCGTAAACCGCCGCATGGGCAACACGGCCGAGGCTTTGCGCTGCCTGGAGGCTGCCGCTGCCAGTGCCGACACCACTGCCCAGGACTGCGAGTACAAGATACTTGGACTTACTTACGGCCTCTTGACAGACCTCTACTTGGAAGGGTTGATGCCCCGAAACGCCATCAATGCCTCTCGCCTTTGCTATAGATACGCCATGAAAGGGGGAGACACGCTCACGGCCCTGAGCGGACTTGACCTTTCCGCCAACGCTTATCTCTATCTTTCCAAGCCCGATTCCGCCATCGTTATCACCCAGCGTTCGTCTCGTCTCTTCTGCGAGAATGGGTTTATGGAAGCTTCCGCCATATCGCAGGCAAAGCTCATAGAGACGTATCTTGACCGCAAAGACCTGCCGAACGCGGCGCGTTGCATGGCTACGTTCGATAAAGACGCTCACGTGATAGACGCTCACGGCAATGCCAACCCAGCGTATTTGGGCATTTATTACGTAAAGGCCATCTACGCGGTGTACACCGACCAATTGGATTCCGCTGCCTATTGGCTGGGCAAGCTGCGAGGGCGAAAAGACCTGTCGCTACCGATGAAAGAGGCGATGGCTTACGGCTTGTGGCAGATGTACGCCAAGATGGGTAAGACGGACTCCATCATAAAGTACGCGAACATGAGCTATGACTTGGTGGACAGCATTACAACGAGGATGATGGAGACCTCTTGCTCTGCGGTGCAGGCGCAGTATGAAAGTGCCCGCCTTCAAGAGCAGGTGAGCGACAAGTCTCTGGAGGCCGAGCGCATGAAGACTACGGCTCTTGGCGTCGCTCTCGTTTTGTTGGCGGTAGTGCTTGCGGCGAGATATGCCGTCAAGAAAAAACAGGACGAGATGAAACGCCAGGAGCGTGCCCACGAGGAAAGCATGCGCACGCTGGCAAAAGAGCAAACCGACTTGCAACAGCTGCTGACGTTCACCGAGGAAGAGCGAGACGCATTGGTGAAAGAGAAGCGCGCGGTCATCGAGAGACTGCAGCGCATGGAGGCTTTGCGCAACAACGCGGATGAGACCACCGTGGAAGAGCGTTTGGCCAGCAGTGAGATTGCCTGCCGATTCAGGCAGATGGCGGACAACCCCACACGGCAACCCGCGTTGGAAGACTGGCAGTCTTTGCGCTCCATGCTCAATAAAGAGGTGCCCGGCTTTTACGCCACGCTGAACGACGGGCATGTGCTCAGCGTGAAGGAATACAATCTCTGCATGCTCATTCGCTTGCGTTTCAAGCCCCTGGAGATAAGCAACCTGAGCGGAATATCGCAGAAAAGCGTGTCGGCCATGCGTCGCCGCTTGTTGCAGAAGGTAGTGGGGCATGACGGGAAACCCAGCGAGTTTGACGACTTTATCATGCGTATAAAGAGGTAGGAAACGCCCGTGGAAAGGGCATTGTAGAATATTGTAGAAAAAGGAACAGGCTTTTCCGCGGCTTGTTTCGCCATTTTCATATACCTTTGCCGGCAGAATCAAAATCTATACGACAATGAAAAATCTGCTGGTTTTGTTATGCCTGCTGTTGGTGAGCGAGGGCTTGGCCGCACAAACAGATGTCAATGACTCTTTGAGGCTGGACAGCCTGGTGCGTACCTTGCCCGAATTGATGGTGAGCGGAGAGCGACCCGTGGTGAAAGTAAAGGGCAGTGCCTTGGTGTATGACGTGAATCGCCTGCCTGGGAACGCCACTGCCGACAACGCCTATGATGCCCTCAAGGCACTGCCAGGCGTGGCGGAGAATGGTGAAGGGCTTTTGTTGGGAGGTCAAGACGTGACCATTATCATGGACGGACAAAAGACCAACCTGAGCCAAGGACAAGTGGCGCAGTTGCTGAAGAGTGTGCCTAAGGACAGGGTAAGCAACGTGGAGGTGATGTATAACGCCCCTGCCAAGTACCAAGTGAAAGGCGCTTGCCTCAACATACGATTCAAGCACGAGACGGCCGAGCGGCAGATGCTCACGGGAGAGGTGTTCGGCTCTTACGACCAGAGCCATCACGCGGCTTTCCAAGAGCGGGCGAACCTGTCGTACGCAGGCAAGAAGTTGACCGCTGACCTTATGTACTCACACGATCACGGGGATAATTACCACACCACGGAAATCACCTCTCGCCATTCGCTGACTAACGGGACTACGCACGATATCCAATCTTTTGTGCGCACGCTGGCCACTGGCCACAATCATCAATGGCGGCTTTCGGCGGGCTATGACTTCTCCAACAATCATCGCTTGAGCCTGAGCTACTATGGCTCTTACGCCCCAGTCGACAGCCATCAGCTTATCAGCGGCTCGATAACGGGGCGCAACGACATGGAGAACAGCTCCCAGTTGCATGACGTGTCAATAGATTACAAGTCGCCAATAGGCTTGAACGTGGGCGCGGAATACACCTATTATCGTCATCCGCAAACGCAGCGGCTGAACAGCGCGCTGACCGACAGGCAGTTGAATTACTGGATAGACGACAAGCAAAAGCTACATATATGGAATGTATACGCCAAGCAAGAACACGCGTTGAAAAACGGATGGAGCCTTAACTACGGAGTTTCTTACACCCGCAGTGACGACAATAGCGACCAAATATATCATTCCCCCGATGGCCAGCAGGGAGTGTCGGCTGGCGGGCAAGCGACTGCCACTGCCTCTTCTTCGGAAAAAAATGAAAACACGGTAAACCTGTACGCAGGATTCAGCAAGAACTTCCAAAACAAGATTATTATTGACGCGTCGCTCGCCGCGGAATATTACAACTCCACGGCGTGGAACGAATGGAACTGCTTGCCTACGCTCAACGTGACTTATCTGCCTGCCGAGGGTCATGTATTGCAACTGGGTGTGAGCAGCGAGGCGGCTTATCCCGAATACTGGGCGGTGCAAGACTTCATCAATTACAGCAATGGCGGCTACGACGAAATAGTGGGCAACCCCGCGCTGAAGCCTTCACACGAGTATGCGGCCAGTCTTACGTATGTGTTGCATAATAAATATGTGGTGAGAGGCTGGTTCTCTTACGTAGACGACCAATTCATGCAGACCCTCTACCAACGTGGCGACGAGCTGACGGAAACGTTTCGCTGGGTGAATTTCGACTTCCAGCAGCAGGCGGGACTGATGGCTTCCGCCTCACTGAGACTTGGCGGATGGTATAACGGCAACTTCACGGCCACGGGCTTATGGATGCGGCAAAAGGATTCTGACTTTTACGATATACCGTTCGATCGCTCCAAGCTGCTCGGGATATTCTCGTTGCGCAATGACTTCACCCTTTCCAAGAACCCGGAAATCATTTTCACGCTCAACGGGCAGGTGCAGACCGATGCTATACAGGGCAACTATGACCTGCCGGCGGCAGGTCGTGTGGACGCGGCTTTGCAACTGAAGTTTCTCAAAAACAAGTGCGCCACGCTGAAAGTATATTGCGCCGACATTTTCCAGACCTCACACATCGACCCCTATATCCGCTTTCAACGGCAAGACTTCAGCATGAGGATGTCCAGTTTCCGTCATGTGGGAGTGACCTTCAGCTATGCCTTTGGCGGTTATAAGGAGAAGGAACACAAGGAGGTGGACACCTCACGCTTCCTGAAATAGACTTGGGGGAACATTGCTACTCCGTCGCCCAATATTGTCTTACCTTTTCGGGGTTGCGGTGGGAGCGGCTGAAGGGTACGGGCTTGTCCAGCGGGCGCAGGCTTTCCACTTCCTCCCTGGTGAGCGAGAAGTCGAACACGTCCAGGTTTTGCCGCATGCGGTCAGCGTGTGTGCTCTTGGGGATGGCGATGATGTCCCGCTCCAGCAGGTAGCGTAAGGCCACCTGCTGCGGGGTCTTGCCATATTTCTCCGCCAGGTTGGCCAACTGGGGGCAGGCCGCCAGGTTCTCCTTGCCTTGCGCCAAGGGTCCCCAGGCCATGAGGCGTGTGCCGTAGGGCTTCATTTCCCGCTCTTCTTCCCATCGCTGCGTGAACACGTTGGTCATCAGCTGATTGATGGCAGGCTTGATATTGGCATAAAGTGCCAAGTCCACAAAGCGGTCTGCGTAGAAATTGGAAAGGCCGATGGCTCTCGCCTTTCCTTCCTTCACGGCTCGTTCCATGGCTCGCCACGTGCCGGGGTAATCACCGAAAGGCTGGTGTATGAGCAGCAGGTCGACGTAGTCTGTCCGCAGCTTGCGCAGGGAATCCTCTATGCTGTCCGCGGCTTTCTTCTCCCTGGCGTTGGAAACCCATATCTTGGTGGTGATGAAGAGCTCTTCGCGCGGCACGCCACACTTCTGGATGGCGTTGCCCACGCCTTCCTCGTTGTGGTAGACCTGCGCGGTGTCTATTAGCCGATAGCCCATGCCGATGGCCTCCAGCACGTGGTGTTCGCACTCCTTTGGGTCTACCAGGTAGACACCATATCCCAATAGCGGCATCTCAATTCCGTTGTTCAATGTAATGGTTTTCATAGGCGTTGAAGGTTTTTTCTTTCGCGAAAGAAGGGATTATCTTTGACATCGCCAATCTTTTTCGTTTGAAATCGTGTGATAAGGCGATATGGAAAGGAAGGCATCGCCAGGCTGGGCAGCTTTTTTCGCTTCTATTGGGTCTGAAAAGAGGGTAAATAAAGGAAAAATAAAGTTTTCTCGAAAAAAATCGGGAAAAAATTTGGTGGTATGGAAAAAACGCCGTATCTTTGCACCCGTCTTACAGAGGTAAGGGCGCTTAGCTCAGTTGGTTTAGAGCGTCTGCCTTACAAGCAGAGGGTCGGGGGTTCGAATCCCTCAGCGCCCACAAAAAATCCGCAATCATCAGGTTGCGGATTTTTTTATATCCATATCATATTCGTGTGCCCCGATGGCTTGCCCCCCTCCACTTTGCTCACCTTGCTTGCAGAGACGCAAATATGCGTCTCTACACTGCGTCGCCACAGAATTGGGGTCAGCAGGAAACAGAACATAGTTCCCTGCCGACAGAACGTATTGTCTCGAATATCGCTGCCAGTCGTTCCGCGGAAGGCTTCTTGGTGCCACTCACGTACTGCGCGAACAGGCTTTGCGATATTCCCAACCTGCGGGCTATGGCAGAGGCGTTAAGCTCCGGGTGGGAGATAAACACCTCATACAGGGGATTGGAAGGCTTTTCCATGAAGAAGCCGTCAAAACCTAAGTCCTCTTCTATTTCTTCCCAATGGATGCCGTCACCGCTTAGCGTGAAGTTCGCACGTTGCTCCGGCGTGGCGAAACGCAATCTCGGGTAATCGACGAATTTCTCGCATGCTTCCTTGCCGTCAGCTGTGCGTATCCATACTGCCGTATCGGTCAGCCATACTTTTTCCACTACAATATTTCCCATGACTTTATCATTTTATCTTGTTAAAAAACTTATTCCAATGCTCTGCTATGATTTCCTGATTCTCTTCTATCACCGATTCCGCAAGTTTTATTTCTGATGGTTTCAAGCCGTTATTCTTTACCAAGGTGACAGGGAATAACGTAAACTTGGCACTTACATCTCCTTTTATGACATGGACATGGATAGGCTCGTGGTCGTTCGCGTAAAACATGAACCGAAAACCAATCGTAGGCATAATGTTTCTTATTTGATGTCCCAAAGATAGGTAATTATTTTATTACCTGCAAGTAAAATACGCAAAAAATAGCGATATCAAAGGAAATCGACGTGCCACGGTGCGGCGATATGCAAGTTGCTAGAGATTGTTCATTATGTCATTTTCACCCAAGTTGCCTGCCAAAGACCCGGGATTATCTCCCGGTTTTCCAAAACAAGTTGTTTTGCGTCGCGAATCAAGTTGTTTTGCTTGGGAAAATAACTTGTTTTGAAGGGGAAATCAAGTTGTTTTTCCCATCAAAACAACTTGATTTGGAAACCGTCCAAGCTTCCTCGCGTAAAAATATGCCCGCGAACATTTGGGATACATAAAAAATCCGTATATTTGCCACTGATATCAACTGAAAAACGCTTATGAGAAACTTACGACTTACGTTGCTTGCCTTTGTCGCCTTTCTCTCATGGGGCACACTGAAGGCCGCGAATCCTTTCCTTCCTTTATGGGAGTACATCCCGGACGGGGAACCTTACGTGTTTGAAGACCCGGACCGCCCGGGACACTACCGCTTGTATGTATACGGCTCGCATGACACGATGAAGACCGAGTATTGCGGACGGGAGCAAGTGTTGTGGTCGGCTCCCGTGGAAAACCTCAATGACTGGCGTTATGAGGGGATTATCTTTGAGTCGAAGACCGGAGCGGACGGGGAGCCGCTCAACGAGGGTGGAGTGGGAGATATACTCTATGCCCCGGACATCGTGGAGGTGAAAGGCGAGGACGGGAAAAAGACTTACTACCTTTTTCCCAACAACCAAAGCGAGGGACGGAAGAACATGGTGGCCAAGGCAAACCGCCCCGACGGGCCTTTCGTGGCCTGTAACTGGAGCAAAGACAACCCAAAGCAGACAGAGGGCGTGTTGAACTTTGACCCCGCCGTGTTGGTGGACGACGATGGACGGGTATACGCTTATTGGGGAATTATGGGGTCTTACGCCGCGGAGCTTGACCCCCAGACCATGGCCACGGTGAAGCCCGGCACGCAGGTGGTGAGCGATATGGTGCCCAGTGCCCGCCAAGAGGGCGTGTTCCGCTTCTTCGAGGCATCGTCTATCCGCAAGATAAAGGATAAGTACGTATTCATTTATAGCAGGAAGACGGCTGACAATGAGTTCGGCCTGCCCGTCAGCAACTATACCTTGGCCTATGCCTACAGTGACCATCCCCTAGGCCCGTTCACTTATGGAGGAACTATCATCGATGGGCGCGGCCGGGGATCGGATGTCAACGGACGACCTGTCGCCACGGCCACGCCGACGGGCAACACGCATGGAAGCATCGTGGAGGTGAACGGGCAATGGTATGTGGTATATCATCGACAGACAGGACTGAACGAGTTCTCCCGCCAGGCCATGGCGGCTCCCATTACGGTGAAGGTCAACGAAGGCCCCGGCGGAAGGGTGGAGATATCGGAAGCGGAATATACCTCCGAGGGATTTGAGATCAACGGCCTGAATCCCTGTCGCCGTTATCCCGCGGGCATCGCCTGTTATTATACGGGACCTAAGCCAGCGACCAGTCATTTCCCCAATTTCACGTTCTATGGTTCCTACGTGAAGCCATCCTATAGCGAGGAGATAAACCGGGAGCGTCCCTATGACTTGAGCGTGAACCAAAGCGTGGTGGTGAACAACACGGCGGGCTCCATCGTGGGTTACAAGTATTTCAACCTCGACAGCCTTGACCGTTCCCGGCAGCTTGACCTGGTGTTGCGACTGAAGCCGCTGGGCGTGGAAGGCACCGTGACGGTGATGATGGACAGTCCTTGGGAAGTGAATGGCGGTGTCAAGCTGGGCACCTTCCAATTGGAAGCCAACGCTCCGCAGGTTGCCACCGACATGCACACGGACGTATCGACCCTTCTCGGCTATGGCGATAAGCATGCCATTTACTTGGTGTTCTCCTCGCCAACGGAAAACCGCTCGTTGTGCGACTTGATGGAGCTGGAGTTCCAAAGCCGCTAACGGCAGGGATTGGCAAGGGAGTCAATGCCGCGGCGGACTTATCCCGTCACTCAAATCTCGCTACCAGTGGCAGGTGGTCACTGTAGCCCGGTTGGTATTTGGGACCTTGATAGGTGCGCCGCGGACGATAACCTCCGTATTTCGGCTCTTCTTCCAGCAAGAAAGGCCGGTCGCCTATGAAGCATTCTCTCACCCTGCGGGCCAGGGTGGGAGAACATAATATGTGGTCCAGGCTGCGCCATTCACCCCGATAGCGATAAGTGCCTTTCGCCCCGTTGTTCCCCCTCGCCTTGGCTGATATGTTTACCAAGCCTTGGGAACACAGATACTCCAGCGTGGGGCCGTCATCGTAGTCGTTGAAGTCGCCCGCCAGGATGACGCATGGCTCCGCGTGCAGTGCCTTGATGGAGTCTATGGCCATGACCAGCCGCTTGGCCACCGCCATTCTGTGGGGACGGGTAGGCCTTTCTCCGCCCAGTCGGCTAGGAGCGTGCAGCGCGAATATGTGGAGGGTGTCGCCATTGAGGGTCATGCCACAGGCATAGAGAATGTCCCTCGTGGGGCGCATGCCTTTGACGGGACTTATCCGTAACCCATAGTGGCGCAGCAAACGGAAGGTGAATGGATTGTAGAGCAAGGCCACGTCCAGTCCTCTTACGTCGGGAGAGTTGGTCATCACATATTGATAACCCGCCCCTCGCAATAGCGAACGGCGGGTTAAGTCATGCATTACGCTGTCGTTTTCCACTTCGCAAAGAGCCACCAGGTCTGGCAATTGCCATCCGTTGACAGAGTCTTCTCCCATGGCGATAATCTCTTTCGAGATATGGTTCAACTTGCGCCAATAGCGGGTACGGGTCCAATGGTGGTCGCTCCTGGGCGTGAACTCCATGTCTTGCTTTAGCGAGTCGTGCTCGGTATCGAACAAATTCTCGCAGTTCAATTCCACGAGCGTGAACAGCGCGCTAAGGAGGAGTGCTAGCATCAGCACACTTTGCTGCCAGGTTTCACCTCTCTTAATGTGGTGGTCACGCTCAGGCTTCCGTCAAAGTTCTCGGCAGAGAGTATCATGCCTTGGCTTTCTATGCCCATGAGCTTGCGGGGAGCCAGGTTGGCGATGAAGAGAACGTCCTTGCCTATGAGTTGTTCGGGTTCGTAGTACTTGGCGATACCGCTCACGATGGTGCGCTCCTGTCCGCTGCCGTCATCGATGGTGAACTTGAGCAGCTTGTTGGCTTTTTTCACTTTCTCGCAGTTCAGGATGTGGCCCACGCGGATATCCAGTTTCTCGAAATCCTCAAAGGGAATGTTCTCCTTGACGGGTTGGGCTTTGTAGGCCTGTTCCTCGTTTTGCCGTTTGGCCTCGGCCAGCTTTTGCAGCTGTCGCTCTATGGCCTCGTCCTCTATCTTCTCGAACAGCAATTCCGGTTCGGCCAACTGGTGCCCGGGCTTAAGCAAGTCTGTGCTGCCCAGCTGTTCCCATTCAAAGGCGGGCATGTTGATGAGCTTGCGCAACTTGGCCGATGAGAAAGGCAGGAACGGCTCAAAGGCGATGGCGAGGTTGGCCACCAGCTGCAGGGATACATATAATATGGTCTCCACGCGCTTGGGGTCTGTCTTCCATACCTTCCAAGGCTCACATTCGGTGATATACTTGTTGCCGACGCGTGCCAGGTTCATGGCTTCTTTCTGCGCCTCGCGGAACTTGAAGGCATCCAGGTAATTTTCCACCTTCGCCTTGACGTCCTTGAACTCATCTATGGCAGCCTTGTCCACCTCGGTCAGTTCGCCACACTCGGGCACCACTCCATTCCAGTACTTCTTGGTCAGCTGCAAGGCTCGGTTGACGAAGTTGCCATAGATGGCCACCAGCTCTGAGTTGTTGCGTTCCTGGAAGTCTTTCCATGTAAAGTTGTTGTCCTTGGTCTCGGGGGCGTTGGCGGTGAGCACGTAGCGCAACACGTCTTGCTTGCCGGGAAAGTCCACCAGGTATTCGTGCAGCCATACGGCCCAGTTGTGGGAGGTGGATATCTTGTCGTCCTCCAGGTTCAGGAACTCATTGGCGGGCACGTTGTCGGGCAATATATAGTCACCGTGGGCCTTGAGCATCGTGGGGAATATGATGCAATGGAAGACAATGTTGTCCTTGCCGATAAAGTGCACGAGCCTGGTCTCCGGGTCTTGCCACCATTTCTTCCAGGAGCCCCACTTCTCGGGTTCCCGGTCACACAATTCCTTGGTGTTGGAGATATAACCGATAGGTGCGTCAAACCACACGTAGAGCACCTTGCCTTCCGCTCCCTCCACGGGAACGGGTATGCCCCAGTCCAGGTCTCTTGTCATGGCGCGGGGCTGCAGATCCATGTCCAGCCAGCTCTTGCATTGCCCGTAGACATTGCCGCGCCACTCCTTGTGCCCTTGCAGTATCCATTCCTTCAGCCATGCTTGGTATTCGTTGAGGGGCAGGTACCAGTTCTTGGTCTTTCTCACGACGGGCTTGGAACCGCTGATGGTAGAGTGGGGGTTGATCAGCTCCATGGGAGAGAGGTCGCTGCCGCATTTCTCGCACTGGTCGCCATAAGCTCCCTGGGCATGGCAGTGGGGACACTCGCCCACGATGTAGCGGTCTGCCAGGAACTGGTGAGCTTCCTCGTCGTAGTATTGTTCCGACTCTTTCTCCACCAGCTTGCCTTCCTCGTAGAGTTTCTTGAAGAAGTCGCTGGCCACCTGGCTGTGGATGTCGCTGGTGGTGCGGCTATAGATGTCGAAAGAGATGCCAAACTCCTCGAAGCTCTTCTTTATCATCTCGTGGTATCTGTCCACCACGTCTTGGGGCGTGATGCCCTCTTTCTTGGCCCTGATGGTGATGGGCACGCCGTGCTCGTCGCTGCCGCCAATGAATACCACTTCCTCTTTCTTCAGCCTGAGATATCTCACGTAGATGTCTCCGGGCACATACACGCCGGCCAGGTGGCCTATGTGCACGCCGCCGTTGGCGTAGGGCAGGGCGGTGGTCACCAGCGTGCGCTTGAATTTCTTGTTTTCCATATTGTCGTGTCTTTTCTTTTATTCTTGTGGAGCAGAGGGGGTGGCCGACTTCTGTATTCTCACCCGTTTGCCTCCCTCGTAGCAGAAGATGTCATAGGCTCCGTTGCTGTACTCTGCCTCGTAGCCATCCGCCACCAACTTGAACCCGCAGGCTTTCACTTGCGCCACCAGGTTGTTGTAGGCCTTGATGTTGAACACCCCTATCTCTATCCTGTCGGTGAAGGCCACATAGCTGGAGATGCCTTTCACCAAGGGCTGGGGATAGTTCACGTAGACCCCCTCGCGCAACATGCGGGGCAGTTTGCAGTTCTTGTAGTACATCACGTCATATTTGTCCATGCGGCTCACCTCGTAGCCGTCTTTCCGCTTGTAGCCCAGCTTGCGCATCACCGTGGTCCGGCCCTCGCCCGCTTGCAACAGTTTGACGGCCTCTTCTATGCTGAGCACGTCCTTGATGGGTTCTACGGCTTCCACCGTGTCCACGTCCACTTTGGGCTCTTGAACCACTTGGCTTTGCTGCACGATTACTTGGGTCGTGCCACCACCGCAACTTGTCATTGCCAGGGCTATGACTCCTGCCATGAGGGCAAATGTTTGCTTTCTTCTCATTACCATTATTTATGTTCCGCACGCGAAGTTACTAATATTCCGTGGAATAACCACCGAAAATATGAGGAAATGCGCAATGGACATCGGGGGAACAGGGCAATCCTCATGGTGGGTGACTGTTTAATCCCGTTGTCTAGAATTAATAAATCCCAAAAAACGCTACCCTGGCTTTACTTTCGCTTCCCCGCGGAGTCTTTTATGTAAAGCGTTTGCCCAAGGGCTTGCGCCATATAGAACAGGCCGCGTGATGTTCGCGGTTGAATGGTAAGTAAATGAAAACAAAAACGTAAAGACAATGAAAAGTATTATCAAGTTATTTTTTCTGGCTGTTACCTTGACAGCCTTTAGTGGCCCGGTTGCCGCGCAGAGTGGCAAGCAACGTCCCACCCAAGAACAGTTGACGGAAGCGCGAGCCAGGCGCATTGCCGGACAAATAGCCCTGGATGACAAGACCACGGAGCAATTCACGAAGGCTTACTGCCAGTACCGCCAGGACTTGAAAGCCCTGGGCAAACGCCCCCGTTTGCGGAGTGGGCAAACGAGCGACGAGGAAACTGAAAGATTATTGAAAGCGCGTTTCGCCCATAGCCAGAAGTTGTTGGACTTGCGGCAAAAGTATTACGGCATCTACAGCAAGTTCCTGACGCAGAAGCAAATCAAGCGTGTCTATGAGCTGGAAAAGCAACCGGCAGGCCGTTGGTCAAATCATCACGGCATGCGCCATGGCATGAATCATGGGCACCATGCGAGACTCTCCCGATAAGTATATTTTGTTCCATAACTTTAAAAACGAATCACATGAAAAAGTTGATCATGGCTATGCTGATAGCCACTTTCGCCGTACAGACCATGTCGGCACAAGGCCCCAGAAGGCAACGTATGACTCCGGAACAGCGCACGGAGTGGAACATCCAGCGACTGGACAAGAAACTGTCGTTGACGGATGAGCAGAAGACGAAGATACGCGACATCTACACGGAGTTCAACAAGCAGAGACCTGCCCGGGAGCAGTTCAGGGAGTCCATGGAAAAGCTGAGGACGGACATCAAGGCCGTGTTGACCCCCGACCAGCAGAAGCAGTATGACGAGATGCAAAAGGAAATGGCTGAGCGATTCAAGAACAGGATGCCCAGGCGTTAGACAACCAAGGGGCTTGCGCGGAAAAGCGCAAGCCCCTCGTGTTTTTACCAGTCGCGGGTCGGTGGTATTAGCCATGCGGGAAGAGATCATGAAATACCGTGAAACAACGCAACTAGTTGCGAGGAGCCATGCAACTAGTTGCGTTGGCCTTTGAAACTAGTTTCATGCCACTTTGAAACTAGTATCGTCGCCCGGGGCGTGAAACATCGTGCCGCGGCCACCGTTTTTCCCGCAGTCGCTTTATGTCGGTATATCGCGCCGTCCGTTTGGCGCGGAAAACCATTCGCGGTACTTAACAAACGTGAATTCGACGAAAAGTTGTAGAGACGCATAATACTGGGTAATCTGCCCGCTACCCAGGAACAGAGGCTGGGAAATAATCCTCCCCGTTTTTGGTGGATTGGCGAAATATGCCTATCTTTGCACTCATCCATATAATGACATGATGAGGTTCAATCGACGCGCGCCGCTTTATGTGGAAACGCTGGCCTCAATTCCTGTAATATAGAGTCAAATACCAAGATGGAACGATTCACGATAGGCGTTATCATATCCACTTACAATAATCCCAAGTGGTTGGAGAAGACCCTTTGGGGATATATGTGCCAGTCTAGGCCGGCAGACGAGATTATCGTCGCCGATGACGGTTCGGGGCCGGAGACCAAGGCCTTAATAGAGGCTTACATGGGTAAGTTGCCCATCTCTCACGTGTGGCATGAGGACAAGGGATTCCGGAAGACCCGTATCCTGAATACCGCCTTGCTGCGGTCCAATGCCGATTACCTCATCTTTACCGACCAAGACTGCGTGCCCCGCCAAGACTTCATCGCCACTCATGAGCGATACGCCCGGCAGGGGCGTTTCCTTTCGGGTGGATATTTCCGTTTGCCGATGGACATTAGCCAGGCTATCACCCAAGCGGACATACAGGCCGGCAGGGCTTTCTCAACCCGATGGCTCAAGGAGATGGGCATGAAGTGGAGCGAGAAGTGGTTGAAGTTGGCCAAGAGCCAGGCTTTCACCCGCCTCATGAACCATGTGACTCCTGCCCGGGCCACATGGAATGGGTGTAATGCCTCCGGTTGGCGCGACGACTTGCTGGCCGTGAACGGCTTCAACGAGGAGATGCGCTATGGCGCGGAAGACCGTGAGTTGGGTGTCCGTCTCAACAACTTGGGCATCCGGGCTTGTCAGATACGCTATTCCGCCATCGTCCTTCATCTAGACCACAAACGCCCCTATAAGCACGAGGAGGAAATGAGGAAAAACCGCGCCATCATGATGGCCTCTAAGCGGGACAAGCTCATACAGACTCTCCATGGCCTGAACTTGCACGAGAAGGAAAACCAGCGGGAGAGGTGACGCGATAAAGGTTTTCGCGATAGGGGGTGAGCCGCTGCCGAGGAAATCAACTTGTTTTGCTCCGCGATTTAACTTGTTTCGCTGAGCAAAATAACTTAACGTGAGTTCGACGAAAACTTGTAGAGACGCATTCTTGCGTCTCGGCAAGCAAGATTGCCGAATAAAATCGCCTGTCGCGAAGACTTGGCAGCTGGCTGAGACGCAAGAATGCGTCTCTACAGTTCGGCAATAACAGGGCTGCGCACATAAAGTGGAATTCGTCGAACTCACGTTAACTTATTTTCATGAACAAAACAACTTGTTTTCGCGGGCAAAACAACTTGTTTTGAAAAGGGGATAGTAGAAATTCTGTGGGGATTATCGTGAAGAAAAGGGCTTCGAAGAGGGTCTTTTCTTTGCTTCATGGTATATTGGTTTGCCAATCCCCAGTGTTTTCCACAGACTTTTTGCGTGCGGATACGCTGGGCGGTCAAGCCTGGGCTTTATCCAGGCCGAAAGATTTGTCTTGGGGCTGTTTACGCCATGTCTCTCTGGCGGCCTAACTCCCGCATCTCCTCTTTCGACATATACTTCCAGGGCTTCAGCCGCAGGTAGTAGGGCAGCAGGTGGAGGAGGCGGCGCAGGCGAGCCGTAGGTTTTCCCATGGCCTCCATACATTCTGGCACTACTTCCCGCAGGTATTCGCGGCATTCCTCCTTGTAGGGGTGTACGCAATAGAGATGCCAGGGCTTGTGGCGGCTGGTGTAGTGCACGACGTAGGGATGTAACGCGGCATCCAGGTGTTCTGTCTCGTAGTGTTTTCCCAATACCAACTTGCGCTTGTAGAACATTCCTTGCACGTTCCACCTTAGGGAGACCATCACCTTCTTGTCGTAAAGCACCGCATTGAGCAAGTCCTGGTCGTTGTAGACGATACGTTCCGGATATTTTTGGTAGAACTCCCGCAAGGCTTCCTCCACGTGGTGCTCCCGCCAATACTTTAGGTTGATTAGCAATACGCCCCCATTGAAGTAGCCATAAGAGGCGTCATACATCAGTCGCTCGGCTCTTTCTGGCTTGAATTGCACCTCGTCGCGGCAGGCGGCGATGGCCTTGCCCTCGAGAGGTGTCTCCCAGAGCTCTTGCAGTGAGTGCAATACCAGCGTGTCACAGTCCATGTAGATGACCTTTTCCACGTCTTTCGGGAGCAAAGAGGCCAGGAAGCAGCGGTAATACACCAGCAAGGGGAGGCGGTTGGCATCCCATGTCACCTTGTAACGAGAGGCCAGTTCGTCGGGCACGGCGTAAAACGATACTTTGGCGTTTTCCTTGGCGCCAAGTTTAGAGAGAAACTCCCTGTCGGCTTGTGTCAGGTCATTGGCGATGACATGAAAGGAGAAACGTTGTCCGGGAGCGGATCTCGCGGCCGAGAGCATGGCTACGCCGCAATACTTGACGTAGCCGCTGTTGATGGTATAGGCGATGTGTATCATTGTCGGGGTTTCTTTGGAAATGTATTACTTATGCACTACCTTGCCGTTAACGTACTTGAAGTGGGCGTTGAACTCTTCGTGGGTGCGCTTCCAGCGATTGTGGCTCCATAGGTAATAGGCGGGAGCCTGGCGGATGCTCTTCTCCAGCTTCTGGAAATATATGTCGGTGATATGGAACTCTGGTTGTTCCTTGGGCTTGCGTGTCAAGAGACGGAACTCACAATTGTAGTGGCCACGACTTACGCGGGTCATGTCGCCATAGAACACGGCTTGGTTGAAGTGGCAGGCCAACTTCTCGGAGCCCGTGAACACGGGGGTGTCATGGTGCAGGAAGTCCACCCAGTGGTGGATGCTGTTCCACTTTGGCGACTGGTCGGCTATGTAGCCGCATACCACTATCTTGCCTTCTTGCTGGCATCTCACCATCCAGCGCAAGGCGTCTTTCTTGGGCACGCAGTGGGAGCCTTGGCGTTCGCGCACGAACTTGAACAGCTTGTCGAAGTATTCATTGGCCAAGGGGTGATAGAGTTGGCAGCAGGTCACGTCCTCTTGCAGCCAGTTGGGCAGGGAGGTAATCCACTCCCAGTTGCCATAGTGCCCCAGGAGGAGCGCTACCGACTGCCCCTCGTCGACTACCTTTTTTATTTCCTCCAGTCCCGTGAAGGTCATGCGCTTCCGGAGTTGCCCGTGGCTCATGGTCATCAGCTTGATGGTCTCCACCAGGTAGTCGCAGAAGTAGCGGTAGAAGCCGTTCCTCAGCGCCCGCAGCTCCTTGTCCGACTTCTCGGGGAAAGAGGTCTTCAGGTTGTTCCATATCACCCGGTGCCTATACCTTATTATATATATAAGGAGAAAGCTAAGGAAATCGGAGATGAGATAGTGTGCCCAGAATGGCAGCAGCGAGGCCAGCCACCAGAAGCCATAGGCCACGACGTAGGCGAAATAGTGGAGGGCTTTCTTCATGGCTTATATTTCTTGCATATCGTGCAACTTCTTGTAGTAGCCATCCATTCCCATCAGCTCCTCATGAGTGCCCCGCTCCACGATGCGGCCTTCGTGCAGCACGCAGATCTCGTCTGAGTTCTTGATGGTGGAGAGCCTGTGGGCCACGGCGATGGTAGTGCGTGTCTTCATCAGCCTTTCCAACGCATCTTGCACCAGTCTTTCGCTTTCCGTGTCGAGGGCTGAGGTGGCCTCGTCCAGTATCAGGATGGGCGGATTCTTCAAGATGGCCCGGGCGATGCTCACCCTTTGGCGTTGTCCGCCGGAGAGTCTTCCTCCCCTGTCGCCTATGTTGGTGTCATATCCCTTTTCGCTTTGCGTGATGAAGTCGTGGGCGTTGGCTATCTTCGCGGCCTGCTCCACTTGCTCTTGCGTGGCGTGGTCTACCCCGAAGGAGATGTTGTTGTAGAAGCTGTCATTGAAAAGGATGGCTTCCTGGTTGACGTTGCCTATCAGCTGTCGCAAGTCATGGATGCCCACGTCTTTCACGTTGATACCGTCTATGAGCACCTCGCCTTCCTGCACGTCGTAGTAGCGGGGTATCAAGTCAAGCAACGTGGACTTGCCGCTGCCGCTCTGTCCCACCAGGGCAATGGTCTTTCCCTTGGGAATCACCAGGTTGATATCACGCAACACCCATTGTTGGTCATACTTGAAGGAGACATGGCGGAACTCTATCTGGTGCTCAAAGGCGATGAGGGGCTTGGGTCTCTCCGGGTCTTTGATGGTAATCTCCGCCTTCAGAATCTTGTCCACCCGCTCCATGGAAGCCAGTCCCTTGGGAATGTTATAGCTGGCCTTGGAGAATTCCTTCAGCGGATTGATGATGCTGTAGAGTATCACGAGGTAGTAAATGAACGTGGGGCCGGAGATGGCATTGTAATTGAGCACCAGGATTCCGCCAAACCACAGCACGATGATAATCATCACCGTGCCCAGGAACTCGCTCATGGGGTGCGCCATCTGCTGGCGGATGTTCACCCGCATAATCAGCGAGCGGTAAGCGTCGTTTACGCAGGCGAAGCGTTTGTTCATCTTCTCCTCCGCGCAGAAAGCCTTGATGATGCGCAGTCCGCCCAGCGTCTCTTCCACTTGGCTCATGGTGTCGCTCCAGAGTTGTTGCGCCTCGATACTGCGGGCTTTCAGTTTCCTGCCCACATAGCCCATGAACCAGCCGAAGAGGGGCACGAAGAGGAGCGTGAAGAGCGTGAGCTGCCAGGAGATGAATATCAGCGTGGCGAAATAGGAGATGATGAGGATGGGATTCTTGAATAGCATGTCCAGGGAAGACATGATGCTGTTCTCTATCTCTTGCACGTCTCCGCTCATGCGGGCGATGATGTCCCCCTTTCGCTCTTCGCTGAAGAAGCCCAGCGAGAGGCTGTTGATCTTCTGGTAGATTTGGTTGCGGATGTCTCTCACCACTCCCGTGCGGATGGGGATGATCGTCGCGGAGGACAGGAAGTAGGCTCCTGTCTTCAGGAAGGTGGCAAAGGCCAGGAAGAGACCTATCAGCAGCAGCGTAGTAGTCTCTCCGCATTCCCCGATGAGCTCTCTCACGTAGAAGTCGGCGTTGTTGCTTACCACGTCCTTTACCGGAGCCTCGCCCCATTCCATCAGCCTGGTGGCCGTGGCAGCCCCTTCTGTCTTGAAGAGTATCTGCAAGATGGGGATGATGGCGGCGAAAGAGAATATGTTCAATACCGCCGAGAGGATATTGAACACCACCGAGAGCGCGAGGGAACGCTTATAGGGATGTATGAAGCGTCGCAAGACGAGCCAGAATTCCTTTATCATGTGACAAATATAAGATTAAATTTCGAGTCTCGCAAGTTTTCCCGCGTTATTTGCCTGTTTCCTCACCGAAAAGGGTCGCGCTGGTGGAGTGGGTGACGCGTACTTCCACCAGGTCGCCAACGTGATGGCTCCCCTTGTCGAATACCACCATCTTGTTTTGCGTGGTGCGTCCGCAGAGCTGATCGTGACTGCGTTTGCTGTATCCCTCTACCAATACTTGGAACGTTTTGCCCTCGTCCTTGCGGTTTTGCGCCGCGCTTACCTCGGTTTGCAACTGTATCAACTCGTTGAGCCGGGCAATCTTCGTCTCCTCGGGCACGTTGTCGGGCAGGTGCTTGGCGGCGTAAGTGCCAGGACGCTCAGAATACTTGAACATGAAAGCGGAATCGAAGCCCACCTCTCTCACTAGGCTGAGCGTTTGCAGGTGGTCTTCCTCTGTCTCGTCGTGATAGCCCACGAAGATGTCCGTGGATATGGCGCAATCGGGAATGATTCTCCTGATGGCGGCCACCTTGTCTAGGTATTGCTCGCGGGTGTACTTGCGGTTCATCAGGCGCAATATCTTGTCGCTGCCGCTTTGTGCGGGGAAGTGGATGTGATGGCACAGGTTGGGTTCCTCGGCAATGGTGTGGAGAATGTCCTCAGACATGTCCTCGGGGTTGGAGGTGGTGAACCGCACCCTCATGTGGGGCACTTCCCTGGCCACCATCCGCAGCAGTTGGGCGAAGGAGACGGCTCCTTCCACCAGCTTTCCGGCAGGTGACAGGCCGTAGCTATTGACATTCTGCCCCAGGAGGGTTACTTCCTTGAAGCCCCTCTCGCTCAAGTCCCTTACCTCCCGCAAGATGCTTTCCACGTCCCGGCTGCGTTCCCGTCCGCGGGTATAAGGCACGATGCAGTAGTGGCAGAAATTATTGCAGCCGCGCATGATGCTCACGAAACCGCTCACCCTGTTGGCGCTCATGCGCAAGGGCACGATATCTCGATAGGTCTCGCTGGTGGATAGTTGCGTGTCCACGGCGGGATGTCCCAGTTCGCATTGGGCTATCAGCTCTGGCAGGCGCAGGTAACTGTCGGGACCGCATACCAGGTTGGCGTGGTGCTGGTCAATAAGTTCCTCTTTCACCCGTTGCGCCATGCAGCCCAGCACGCCTAATATTAACGCGCGGCCTTTTTTTCTCTCGGCATGCATCATCTCTAGCCTGTGATATATCTTGTTTTCGGCATTCTCTCTCACGCTACATGTGTTGAGGAACACGGCATCCGCCTCTTCCTCGCGTTCGCAAAGGTCGTAACCCGCCATTTTCATCACGGCGGCCACCACCTCGCTGTCGGCTACGTTCATCTGGCAGCCATAAGTCTCTATGTATAGTTTCTTTGTCATAACGGTCTGAAAAATGTTAATCCTTGACGCGCATTCCCCTGGTTATCCAGGCCAAGAGGAAATAAAGTAGTACGCCCGACAGCAATCCGGCGATTAAGTCCACCAGGTAATGAGCCTGGATGTATACCGTGGCGAGGCACAGGAAAAAATAGATGGGCAGCAGGATATAGAAAAACTTGCGGTTGCCGCTATGCCATACCAGGAACATGCACACCGTGCTCACTCCGGCATGACTGCTGGGGAAGGCGGCCGTAGGACGTTCTCCCGCCGCCTTGGCGTCTTCCACGAGCTGGTAGAAGATTCCGTCGGTGTATCCAGGGGAAGGAAGGCAGTCTTGGTGATGGCTGAAGTAATCGCCCATGGCGGGAAAGATGCCCTTGGCGATGTCTCCCAATCCCACGGCATGGTAATAAAAAGTGGGTCCCACCACGGGAACGAACAGGAAAATGGCGAAATAGATGAAGAACGAGGCCAATATGATAGTGGCGCATCGCTCAAACTCCCCATAGCGTTGAATAAAATAATAGAACGCCACGGTGGCTATGATGGGGTAATACATGAAGTACCCCATGTCCATCAGCTCGCTTACCACGGGCCAATGCAGGTATTTAGAGAAAAGCAAGGCGGGTTGGCAATCGAATAAATCCTGTTCCCATTGGGCGAAAACATGGTCTAAATTGGGGAACATGCGGTTAATCTCGTAGGTGTCAGGATACCACCAGGCCAGCAAAGCCAACTGCGCCACTACCCTGGCGAAACGGGTGACACGGCAGGGATACATGCGATAAACGCCCCACAAGGCCAAGGTGATGGCGATTACCCTGATCCTCCCCCATATCATGGCTTCGGGGTTCACCACTTTGGTAAAGGTGAAAAGCAGCGTGATGATGGTCAAGGCCATATAGCCAAGCATCACCCACTCCACCGCCAGCAAGCCTTTGACGGGTTTTTTCTCTATTTTGAAAAGTTTATTCTTCACAGCCAGTTATGTTTTTTATACCAAGCCACCGATAGCTTTACGCCCTGTTCCAGGTTGAAACGGGGTTGATAGCCCAACTCTTCCATGGCGGGGCGGATGTCACATCGCCAGTTGCGCTGTTTCAGTATATGGTATTTGTCGTTGTTCAGCGTACTGGGCTTTCCCGTAATCTTGGTTAATGCTCCATTGACAGAGGTCACGGTATGCAGGAGCCATAGTGGCGCGGTAATCCTTATCCACCACGGATTGCCCAAAGCCGTCCGCAACAGGTCGCTGAATGTACTGCTTTGGTATACATTCCCGTCGGTGAGGAAATACTTCCTGCCAGTCCGCCCGTGCTCCAATGCCAGGAATACGGCTTGCACGACATCTGCCACGTAGACGAAAGTGATGTCTTGCCGTTTGTAGCCTACGGCGAAATCCACGTGTCGCTGGATGGACTTTGCCATGAGGTAATAGTCGCGCTCTCTTGGACCATACACCCCCGTAGGCCTTAATATTACGTAGGGGAGTTTGGTGCCGTAAGATTCCAGCAATCTCTCCGCTTCCAGCTTGCTTTGTCCATAGGCCGTGTTGGGACGTGGCGTGTCTTGTTCCGAGATTTCCTCATAGGGTTGCCCTTCCTTGATGGCTCCATAGACGCTGAGACTCGATAAATAGACGAACTTCTTCAGCGGCATGTCCAGTTCCAACAAGGCTTCCACCAAGTGGCGAGTGCCTTCGGTGTTGATGGTGAAAAAGTCTTGTTCGCGCAAACATTTGGTAGCTCCAGCGGCGTGCACCACATAGTCGAATGAGTGTCCCGAGAGTTGTCGTTTCAACGTTTCCTTGTCCGATAGATTTAGTTCTATCAGGTGTATCCTGTCGTCTTGCAAGTATTGCCGGGAACTGGACTTGCGCACGGCGGCCCATGTCTCCATGCCTTTTGCCAGTGCTTCCTCTACGATAAAGCTGCCAATGAAGCCAGAAGCGCCGGTGATTAATATTCTCATCGTGGTCTTGGAATTTGGGCGCAAAGATAATGATATTTCCGTTGACGGGCAAATTTAATGTGAAAATATCGAAAATAATAGGTTTTCTCGATTTTATTTTGTTTCTTTGCAATATCAATTATCTAACCTGTTACACTATGGCCAAAGGGAAAAAAGGAGGAAAACACCTCAACAAACGTGAGTTGGCGATATTGCTGGAAGACTATTTCCAGTCGAGACCCGAGAAGACTTGTTGTTTCAAGGATATATTCCGTGACCTGAAACTGAAGACCCATCCGCTCAAGATGCTTGCTATTGACATCATGGAGGAGATGGTATGGGATGATATGCTTACCAAGGTAAGCGATAACGCTTTTCGCCTGAATACCACCGGACAAGTGCAGGAAGGGAAGTTCGTGCGCAAGTTGAATGGCAAGAACTCTATCATTGCCGATGGCAGTGACAAGCCTATCTTCGTGGCGGAACGTAATTCCAAAGGCGCTTTGACAGGTGACCGTGTGCGTTTTTCCTATCTTGCCAGAAGAAAGAACCATATCCGCGAGGCGCAAGTCATCGAGGTGTTGAAGAGGGCCAAGGATACCTTTGTGGGCAAGTTGCGTGTGGGCGAGGATATCGCTTACTTGGTACCTCAAAACGACGTGCTTGCCGCCAACATTATTATTCCCAGGCGCAAGCTGAAGGAAGGCAAGACGGGTGAGAAGGCGGTAGTGAAAATCACCAAATGGCCTGACGATGAGCAGAAGAACCCTATAGGAGAGGTTGTGGACGTGCTGGGCGTACAGGGAGAGAATGACGTGGAAATGAACGCTATTCTCGCCCAGTATGGTTTGCCCTATAAATATCCCAAGAACGTGGAGGAAGCAGCCAACCATATCTCAGGCGAGATTACGCCACAAGACCTTGCCGAGAGGGAAGACTTCCGTGATGTCTTCACTTGCACCATAGACCCTAAAGACGCCAAGGACTTCGATGACGCTTTGTCTATACAGAAGTTGGAGAACGGATTGTGGCAAGTGGGTGTCCATATCGCTGACGTAAGCCATTATGTCACGGAAGGAAGTGTGATAGACAAGGAAGCGGAGCAGCGTGCCACGAGTGTTTACTTGGTGGATCGCACTATTCCGATGCTTCCCGAAAGGCTGTGCAATTTTATCTGCTCTTTGCGCCCTAATGAAGAGAAACTGACCTATAGTGTCATCTTCGACATGGATGAAGATGCCAACGTGAGGGCATATCGCATCGTGCATACGGTCATCAAGAGCAACCGCCGTTATGCCTATGAAGAGGTGCAGCAGTTATTGGAAGAAAACGGCGTGGTAGACGGAACGGGACAGCCCGCTCCTGAATTACCAGCGGGGACGCATTATAAAGGCGAGAACGCTGACCAACTGATTACCCTTGACCGCTTGGCCAAGAAGTTGAGGGCGGAAAGATTCAAGAATGGTTCCGTGAAGTTTGACTCCGAGGAGCTGCATTTTGATATAGACGAAAAGGGCAAACCTATTCGTTGCTATGTGAAACGTTCCAAGGATGCCAATAAGCTGATAGAGGAGTTCATGCTCTTGGCCAACCGCTACGTGGCGGAGAGCGTGGGCAAGGTGGCAAGGGGAAAACGCCCCAAGACTTTACCTTATCGTATCCACGACAATCCTGACCCGCAGAAGCTGGAGACCTTGCGGGAGTTTATCATGAAGTTCGGCTATCGTTTGAAGAGTACTAGCACCAAAGGCGCTGCGGCTCGCAGCCTGAACAAGTTGATGGATGAAACCCAAGGAAAGCCCGAGCAGAAGATGATACAGCATGTAGCCTTGCGGGCTATGATGAAGGCGAAATACTCCGTCCATAACATCGGCCATTTTGGTCTGGCTTTTGATTATTACACTCACTTTACTTCTCCCATCCGCCGTTATCCCGACACGATGGTGCACAGGCTTTTGACGAAGTACGCCCAAGGAGGACGTTCCGCCAACGAGAAACATTACGAGGAGCTGTGTGAACATTGCTCCGACATGGAGCAGGTGGCCGCCAATGCGGAGCGGGACTCCATTAAGTACAAGATGGTGGAGTTCATGGCCGACAAGATAGGGGAAGTGTATGATGCCCACGTGAGCGGCATCACGAGCTATGGTGTTTACGCTGAGATAGACGACAACCACTGCGAGGGACTGGTGTCCATACAAGACCTGGACGACGACTACTATGACTTCGACGAGAAGAACTTCTGTCTGGTGGGCCGTCGCAGACATCATAAATACCAGTTGGGCGATCCTATTCGTATTCGTGTGGCCAAAGCCAATACCGAGAAAAAGCAGTTGGACTTCGTGCTGGCGTCCTCTTCGTTGGCATCAGGCAAGCGGAGATAATCTAGTTAGCGGAAAGGAATGGCATGAGAGTACTTCTCGTTAATACCAGTGAGCGGACAGGTGGCGCGGCTGTGGCTACCAATCGCCTGATGGACGCGCTCAACAATAATGGCGTAAAATGTAAAATGCTGGTTAGGGATAAGCTGACCGACGATATCACCGTGGCCACCTTGCCCCGTTCGCCTTTGCTGAAGTGGAACTTTCTATGGGAAAGACTGCGCATCTTTCTTTCGCTGAGGTTCAGGAAACAGCATCTATGGGAGGTGGATTCCGCTCAATGCGGTTCCGATATTACTTCACTTCGTGAGTTCAAGGAAGCAGACGTGATTCATCTCTCATGGATAAACCAGGGCATGCTTTCCATGGCGGATATCAAGAAGATATTGCGCAGCGGCAAGCCAGTGGTGTGGACGATGCATGACCTATGGCCCGCCACGGGTATTTGCCATTACGCTCGTGGTTGCGATAAGTACAAGACAGGATGCGGAGATTGCCCCTTGTTGCCTGGGGGGCATCAGCGAGACCTCTCCTCTAAGGTGTGGAGGCGGAAACTGTCGGCTTACCAAGGGCAGTTGATACATTTCGTGGCTTGCAGCAAATGGCTGGAAAGGGAAGCCAAGCAGAGCGGGCTGCTCGCCGGGCAGCGGGTGACAAGCATCCCCAATCCTATCGACACTCATGTATACCATCCAAAAGATAAGGCGCAAGCCCGCAAGGATTGTGGTTTGCCACAAGACAAGAAGTTGATGTTGTTTGTTTCCCAACGGGTCACTGACCCCAGGAAAGGGCTGGACTATTTTGTGGAGGCGATAGACAAGTTGGTGGCAAGCCATCCCGAGGCCAAGGAGAAAATGGGTGTCGTTATCTTGGGGGGACGTTCAGAAGAGGTCGCCGACCGCTTGGCTTTGCCAGCCTATCCATTGGGATATGTCAACGACGAGAAGCATATCGTCAACGTCTATAATTCCGCGGATGCTTTTGTGTTGCCGTCATTGGAAGACAATCTGCCCAATACCATCATGGAAGCGATGGCTTGTGGAGTGCCTTGCGTGGCATTCCGTGTGGGAGGCATCCCGGAGATGATAGACCATAAGCGGGATGGCTACGTGGCGGGATATCGACAGGTGGAAGACTTGGCCCAGGGAATCCATTGGGTATTGATGGAGGCCGACCATGAGGAACTTTCCCGCATGGCTTTGCACAAGGTGGCAATTAAGTATTCGCAACACGCCGTGGCGGTGGAATACATTGAGACATACAATCATGCCATGGCTTTCAAGAAATGCGGCATATGATACAGTTTACGGTTATCACGTGCGTTTACAACGCCGAGTCGGTTTTGCAGCGTACACTCGACAGCGTGCGCCGTCAATCCTATCATGCCATTGAGCATCTTATTGTCGATGGTGCTTCCACGGATGCCACGCTGCGCATGGCGAAAGATTATCAGTCGCGTTCCATGGAGGAAGAAACCAATCACGATGTGGTCATCTACTCAGAGCCCGACAAAGGTCTCTATGATGCCATGAATAAGGGAATCGCCCGCGCCACGGGAGATTACCTGGTGTTTCTCAATGCCGGTGATACTTTCCCCGCTGACGACACTTTAGAGATGGCGGCGGGATGTGTAGGCGAGGCGGAGGAATTGCCCGCCGTGCTCTATGGTGACACCCATATCGTGGACGAAGACGGTCATTTCTTGCGTGTCCGCAGGTTGAGGCCGCCACGCAAGTTGACTTGGCGCTCCTTCTCCCGAGGCATGCTGGTATGCCACCAGAGCTTTTACGCTCTCAGGGCAATAGCCAGGGACGTGCCTTATGATATCAGCTATCGTTACTCGGCTGACGTAGACTGGTGTATCCGTGTGATGAAAGAAGGTAAGCGCAGAGGCTTAGGCATGCGAAACACCCAATTGGTATTGACCAATTTCCTTGATGGCGGCATGACCACGCGATATCATCGAGCCTCGCTCAAGGAGCGTTTTCGGGTGATGCGCAAACACTATGGGTTGTTCGTTACTTTGTCTATGCACGCCTGGTTTTTGTTGCGTGCTCTTTGGAAGAGATAGTCTTCTTCCCTAGGACCAGAACAGGACACTCTTTGGAGCAGTAGTACTGAATTTGAATATCAGTAGTACTGCGATCGGGGTTGAAGTACTACTGATATTCAATTTCAGTACTACTGCGTTTTTGTCGGGACGCTTGGATGATTGCGGATATTCCTATACATTATTATATATATATGGCAGAAGAGAGACGAAAAAGGGCGATAGTCATGGGTGCGAGCAGTGGTATTGGGCAAGCCGTGGCGGAACGTTTGTTGCGCCAGGGGTGGCAATTGGGCTTGGCCGCCAGGCGAGTGGAACCATTGCGCCAGTTGGCTGACCGCTATCTGGGACAAGTGGTGTATGCTGACGTGGATGTCAACGACACGGCCGCTCCCATGGCGTTGCGTGAGTTAATAAGGCGCAATGGAGGCATGGACTTGTATTTCCACGCCTCGGGCATAGGCAAGCAAAACCCCGTGCTGAACCCCGCTATAGAGCTGGACACCATGGAGACCAACGCCAAGGGATTTACCCGTATGGTGGGTGAGGCTTTTCGCTATTTCAAGGAACAAGGCGGTGGTCACATCGCTTGCGTCACTTCCATAGCGGGCACCAAGGGACTGGGACCCGCTCCCGCCTATAGTGCCACGAAAGCCTTGCAGAACACTTACCTGCAAGCATTGGAGCAGTTGGCGAATAGCCAAAGGCTCAACATCCGCTTCACCGATTTGCGCCCTGGGTTTGTGGATACGCCTTTGCTTTCGGGTACACATCATTATCCCATGTTGCTCGATGTGGATTCCGTGGCGGATGACATCGTGCGCTCCGTCTTGCGGAAGCGTCATGTGCGGGTGATAGACTGGCGATGGCGTTGCGTGACAGCTCTTTGGAAGCTGATTCCCAGGTGGATTTGGCGCAAGATGTTGTGAAAACTATTATTTTTCGCCCGTTTTCTTGCGGGATAAAGAAACTTAAACTATCTTTGCATACTTCTTTTAAGGCAATGAGATTATATATGAGATTTTCCCACGTTCTTTTGGTTTGCGCGTTTTGCGCGATGTTGACTTCTTGTTTCAAGGAGGAACCGCTCAACGCGGAGTGTGATATTGAGTACGCTTATCTTCATTCAGATGACCCGGAGGCCACGTTCTATCAGCTCACGGATTCGTTGGTGGAGGTGTATTCTACGGATAATGTCATAGAGTTTGGCGTAAAGGAGGACGTGGATCTCACGGCCTTGGCCCCAGAATTTGTCATTACGGAGGGAGCCACCATAGAGCCGGCAAGCGGCTCGGTGCATGATTTCAGTGACAACAAGCCTGTCTCCTATACGGTCACTTCCCAAGACGGAAAGTGGAGTCGTACCTATATGGTCTATATCAATCACCGTATCAGGACGATAGATGAAATACCTACCCTTAGCTTTGAGAACTCAATGCTGGACACTTCTCAACGGTATGCGGTGTGGTATGAGACGGCTGCGGACGGCTATGAAATCAATGCCTGGGCTACGGGTAATCCTGGTTTCGCCATCACAGCAGGTGACGCGGCTCCTTCGGAGTATCCTTCCAGCGTACTGGAGGAAGGCTATGAAGGGCGTGGCGTGCGTTTGACAACCCGTGCGACGGGAACTCTTGGTGCGTTGTTTGGTATGCCTATCGCCGCGGGCAATCTGTTTACGGGTACTTTCAACACCCTGGATGCTTTAGGATCGGCCACCCAAGCCACTCGTTTTGGTACGCCTGTATCCCAAAGACCTTTGTCGTTCTCTGGCTATTATAAATATACGCCAGGCGAAGAGGTGACAGGCGCGGACAATAAGCCTATTCCAGGAAAGATAGACGCAGGTGATATCTATGCAATCCTTTATCGTAACACCGACAGCGAGGGGAAGGCGTTTACCCTGGATGGGGAAAACGTGAAGACTTCTGACCAAATAGTGGCCACGGCCATCATAGACGAGGTGAAGCCCACCACGGAGTGGACTCCTTTTGACATCAACTTTACGTACAAGGAACAATTGGATGAGCAAATCTTGCGTAACTATGGTTACAGTTTGGCCATCGTATTCTCTTCCAGCATCAACGGAGCCTACTTTGAGGGTGCTGTTGGTAGCACGCTCTGCATAGATGAGGTAAAAGTGAATTACGAAATAACAGAATAGACAGCTATGAGAAGATATATTTTATTTTCGCTCCTTGCCCTTTGCTTGTTTGGGCAGGCGCAAGCGCAAAAATTATTGGAGAATAATTCTTATTATATCCGCCTGGGCTACAACGTGGGCGGCACCGCCCCCGTGGGCATGCCCGCCACCATTCGCAGCCTGTCCCGCTACACCCTGCAGCCCAACCTGCTCATCGGGGCGGATGTGCACAAGCACTTCGGCGGCGGCAAGTGGGGACTGATGTTGGGAATCCACCTGGAGCAGAAGGACATGGAGGTGGATGCCAAGGTGAAAAACTATCACATGGCCATGCGCATCGGCAATGAAGCACCTGTGAGAGGTGTATTTACCGGTCAGGTGGTGAGTGAAGCGGGTTTGGGCATGGTAACCATTCCCGTATTGGCCACTTATGATATCACTCCAAAGGTACGTATCAAAGCGGGTCCCTATGTTTCCTACGCTTACCAAACGGAGTTTAGTGGCTATGCCTACGATGGTTATATCCGCGAGAAGGATCCCACAGGCACCAAGGTGATGGTAGGCATCGGTGACGCAGCCAATGGCACTTACGATTTCTCAGACAGCATGCGCAATCTCTTCTTTGGCATAGACGTGGGTGCCGACTGGTATTTCTCCCGCCGTTGGGGAGCCTCGATAGACTTGTCGTGGGGACTGAATGGCATATTCAAGAGCAATTTCGATGTCATAGACGACACCCTTTACCCCATCTATGCGAACATTGGCGTGACTTATAAAATCAAATAATTAATCATAAAGAAAGGATAGCTTATGAAGAAAATCTTTACGCTTATTACCATGGCCGTTATGGCCATGACGGCCATGGCCGAGGATTATAAGGGAGCGATGACCATTCAACTGGGTGACGGAGAACCCATGGAGCAAGAGTCTACCATCTCGGTAACGGAAAGTGAGGGCAAATACACGCTTTCCTTGGCAGATTTCTCGTTTGAGGGATATCCATTGGGTGATATCACCTTGACGGATTTGCAGAACGAGGCAACAGATGGCACCATTCACTTGACTGCGGAAAGCACGGTTGAGATTCCACTGTTTGAGGGAGTGCCTTTGCCTCTCACTTTAGACGCTACGATAGACAAGCGCAACGTGTTGAAGACAAAGATTTCCATCGATGTCATGGGTGCTTTCACCGTGTTCGTGGATTTCGCTTCCACTCCAGAAGTGACTACCTACACGGGAGAGTTGGCCATCGATTTGGGGGCGGACGACCCCACTACCCAATCTGCCGAGATAGAGGTGATGAAGTCAAACGACATTTACACCCTTACGCTGAAAGACTTCAATTTCATGGGAATATTGGATCTCGGTGACATCCAGATGGCTGGCTTGAAAAATGCCGCTACAGATGGCACGCTGGCTTTGGCTTATGATGGCATGGTGGAAGTGGCTACTTTCGGAGAAATGCCCTTGACACTTCAAGCAACTATAGACAAGGCCGACGTGCTCAACGCCGTTATCGGCATTACTGTCCCCATGGTAGGCAAGGTTAATGTCACTTTCACCAGCAAGGAGAGTACGGGCATCTCTTCCGTGGAGACCGAGACGGAGGGCAGCGACGAGGTTGTGGCCATTTATGACCTGCAAGGCCGCAAGGTGACCGATACCAACAAGAAGGGCATCTACATCTTGCGCAAGGCCGACGGCACTACCACCAAGGTCTATAAGAAATAAAGAACATGGAGCGTTCACTCTGAGGAGAGACAACTACATAAAAATCCCTGCCTTGTTATCCAAGATTTGGATAAACAGGCAGGGATTTCTCGTCTATATTCCTCCTAAAGTCTAATGACTTTACTTGGGTAATTAACGTCGTGAATTCGGTGAGAAGTTGTAGAGACGCATTCTTGCGTCTCAGCAAACCGCCAGGCCTTCGCAAGTGGCAATTCTATTCAGCCATCTTGCTTGCTGAGACGCAAGAATGCGTCTCTACACTTTGGCAATGACAGGTTATGTGCGCAAGCTGAGATTCGTCGAATTTACGTAAATTAGTGCTTCTTCTGGTCGCTCTCTATGAGGGCGAGCAAATGGGCTACGGCCTCTTCTTGCGGGATGTTCTTCTCTATACACTCTTGTTTTCGATATAGACTAACACGGTTGGGGCCTGCTCCCACATAGCCATAGTCTGCGTCGGCCATTTCTCCAGGGCCGTTTACGATACATCCCATAATGCCTATCTTGAGCCCTTTCAGGTGGGCGGTGGCCTCTTTTATCTTGGCGATAGTCTCTCGCAGGTCGTAAAGCGTTCGGCCGCAACCAGGACAGCTTATGTATTCCGTCTTTGAAGTACGCAGGCGGGCGGCTTGCAAGATATTGAAAGCAGTCTCGTCGATGTCTTTTATGGCCAGGTCGCCATTGTTCATCAGCCAGATGCCATCCGTAAATCCGTCTATCAGCAACGCGCCCATGTCCGCGGCGGCTTCCAGTTGGAAGTATTCTTTTTCCGTTCGCGAGTGTTGATACATCTGCGTAAATATTACGGGATTGGTTATTCCCGCTTTCATGAGGTCATGCACTAAGGCCCGTTGGTCACCTAACCGGTTCTTGTGATTGCTCACGCAGACTACCACCACTTCAGGATGCGCTTTCAGGCAAGCCAAATATTCCTCACTGTTGGCACCATATTGCAACACCAGGAATTTCATTTCCGATGGTATTGTAGTTAACATGGGTATGGCCGTGACGGGAAAGATGGGGTATACTTGGGCGTTAACCATGGCGGGATTGGCTTTCACGCTGGCGTAGGCGGTATAGTCCGCGAGGTATTTGGCCTTCTGGCTTACTTCGTTGGGCATGTCGCTACCTATATATATATAGTCAGCGGCCATGTCCGCGTTGTCACTCAGGTAGGCGGGTTTGCCATTTTGGTTGCTGATGACCACTGGTACGTTGTCGCCGCCAATGTTTCCCACGGCATGTGTCTTCCTGCGCCGCGGTTTAACCCAATTGAAATCGGGAGCCGTTTCGGCGGGGATGAGTACATGGTTTTTCCTTTTGGAAATATAATCCACTAAGTGACGGGCGACGGGAATCTCTGCCGCGGGTTCCTCACTTAAGCTTACGCGGATGGTATCTCCAATGCCATCGGCCAATAAAGCTCCAATGCCCACGGCACTCTTGATGCGTCCATCCTCACCTTCTCCTGCCTCGGTGACACCCAGGTGCAACGGGAAGCGCATGCCTTCCTGCTCCATCCTGCATACTAACAAGCGCACGGATTGCACCATGACCACAGTGTTAGAGGACTTGATGCTGATGACCACGTCGGTGAAGTTCTCTTTCCGGCACACCCGCAAGAATTCCATGCAACTCTCCACGATGCCCTCTGGCGTGTCGCCATAGCGATTGCGGATGCGGTCAGACAGCGAACCATGGTTTACGCCTATGCGCACGGCGGTGTGATGCTCTTTGCAGATGCGCAAGAAAGGGATTAGGCGATCTTCAATCTTTTGCAGCTCGGCGGCGTATTCCTCGTCCGTGTAGTCAATCTTGATAAACTTACGGGCGGGGTCGGTATAGTTGCCGGGATTTATTCTTACTTTCTCGGCATAGAGAGCGGCCACGTCTGCCACGTTGGGATTGAAGTGCACGTCCGCCACCAATGGTGTGTCATAGCCGTCTGCCCTGATAGCGGCATTGATATTCCGCAGGTTTTCCGCCTCTCGGCTGCCTTGTGTGGTGAATCTTACCAACTCACCGCCTGCCTTGATGATTTCTTCCGCCTGTTTGACACATGCCTCGGTGTCATTGGTGTTGGTAGTGGTCATTGACTGGACCCTGACAGGATTGTCGCCTCCCATATCCAATGCTCCTACGTGTACTACAGATGTCTCACGGCGGTGATAGTTGAAAAGGTCTATCATCTTGTTTTTTAGTTGGTCTTGTAAGCGTAATCCTTGATGGCGGCCAAGTCTTGGTTGGCCTTTTCAATCTTGGCTCCCAGTCCAGCCTTCCACGCTTCTACCTTGGCGGCCACGTCCTCGTCAGCCAGCGCAATCATCTCCGCGGCGAGGATGGCTGCGTTTTGGGCGGCGTTTACGCCTACTGTGGCCACGGGGATGCCAGGAGGCATCTGGATGATAGAGAGCATGGCGTCCAGTCCGTCAAGCATTCCCTTGATGGGCACGCCAATGACGGGGAGGGGCGTAGAAGCCGCTATCACGCCAGGCAACGCCGCTGCCATTCCCGCGGCGGCAATGATGACTTTCACGCCTCTTTCCTTGGCGCCCTTGGCAAAGGCTTCCACCGCGTCGGGCGTACGATGTGCCGACAGGGCGTTTACCTCAAAGGGAATCTGGTTGTCGTTTAGCCATTTGCAGGCTTTCTCCATGACGGGCAGGTCGCTGGTGCTGCCCATGATAATGCTTACTAACGGTTTCATGTCTTATCTGTTTTTATGTTATGTTTGTCTTTTCTTTTATTATATAATAAGGTATGCGCAGAGCAGGCCCACGAAGAAGCCCACTACCACCTGCGCCAGGGAGTGTTGGCGCAATATCATGCGGCTGCTTCCTACCATGCCCGCTATGATGAGCGTCAGGCAGAGCCACCATGTGGGGTTGAAAGCGAATCTTTCAGCGTAGGCCAATAATGCTCCTGCCATACCGCCGATAGCCGCTGTATGCGTGGATATCTTCCACCATATATTGATGAAAGCGCATGCCATCTGCACCAGAAGAGCGGCGATGAGCACGATGCTCAACACGCGTGGGACATGGCGATATTCCAGGTAGAAGAAACAGCCGCAATAGCAGAGTATGGAGATGATATAGGGCACGATGCGCCTTTCCTTGTGTCCCAGTTCGATAGGTGACCATCCCTGGAATTTGCGGTAAAGGTGGATGAGCAGCGAGGGCATCAGCACGGTGAACATATAGATGAACATCAGCATGTAGAGCTTGTAGCCCAGCGGGAGTATAGCCATGTAAGTGAAAATGAACAGGATGATGAGCCCTACCATAGGCAGGTAGAAAGGCGTGAAAAGCATGCTCAGTATCCTGGCGGCCAATATGATATTCTTTTCTCTCAACATTGTCTTGGTTGATAATCATCAGTCGGGTCATCCTTTGCGTAGCCTGGCCACGGGGATGCCCATCTGTTCCCTATATTTGGAGACTGTGCGACGCGCCACGGGGAAGCCTTTCTCTTGCATTTTCTTGGTTAGCGCTTCATCGCTCATGGGTTTACGCTTGTCTTCTTTCTCGATGAGTTCCCTTAACGCCACCTTCATCTTTCGGGTGGATAGCTCCTCGCCGCTTTCCGTGGTATAGCTGTCGGTGAAGAAGAAGCGCAGAGGAAAAGTGCCCCATTTAGTTTGCGCGTACTTCACGTTGCTTACCCTGGAGATGGTAGACTTGTCCAATCCCGTGCGCTCTTCCAGGTCTTTCAATATCATGGGACGCAATTCAGTCTCGTCTCCATCTTGGAAAAACTTGCGCTGTATGTCTATGATGGCTTTCATGGTGACCATCAGGGTATGGCGGCGTTGCTCTATGGCGTTGATGAAGCCTTGCGCCCGCTCCGTTTTCTCTTGGGCGTAGAGTAGAGCTTCTTTCTCTTGTTTGGTTTTCTTCTTTCCTTTCAGGCTGTTTATGAGTTGCTTGAACGAGGGAGCCACGGTCAATTCAGGAAGGTCTCCTTGGTTGAGCGAGAAGGTGATGGTGCCATCATCGGCCGTGTCTACGATGAAGTCGGGCGTAATCTGTTGCAGGTTCCTGCCCTCAGTCTCTCCCAGGGCAGCGCCAGGTTTGGGGTTCAGCTTGCGTACTTCTTCCCTGAGGGTTTCCATTTGGGTATCGTTGAACCCCATTTCCTCTTGTATCTTGTCCCAATGCTTTTTGGTGAACTCGTCGTAATGCTGGGTGATGAGCTCCCGGAGGGCTTCCCTTATCCTGCTTTCCGGCATTCTTTCCACTTGCAGCAGCAGGCATTCCTGCAAATCCCTGGCACCTATGCCGGCGGGGTCAAGCCCTTGCAGGGCATAGAGCACTTCTTCTATTTCGGCGGGCTTCACGTCCATGTATTGGTAGATGGTCAACTCGTCGCAGATGCTTTCAATGCTTTTCCTGAGCAGGCCATCGTCGTCAAGCGAGCCTATCAGGTATTCCATGATGGATTGTTGCTTCTCGGTCAAGTCCAGCATGCCTACCTGTTCTTTCAGCTTGTCATAGAACGAGACGGTGTCTCCGTATACAATCTCTTCGTAGTCGGCGTTGTTGTGGTGGTCATAGCTGCCTTCCGTCATCACGTCATCCCTGCCTATGTTCTCCAGGGCTGAATCCAAAGCGTCGGCTCTTTCCTCTCGTTCGCTTTGGCTTTCATAGTCTTCGGCATCATCGCCGGTGTCTACTCCCTCATAGCTGTCGGCGGTCTCGTCTTCGGAAGGCAATGTCTCCAATGCCGGATTGTCGTCCAGCTCGGCTCTCACGCTTTCTTCCAGTCCCGTCAAAGGCATTTCCAGCAACTTCACTTGCAGTAGTTGCTGTGCCGTGAGCCGCTGTTGCAGTTGCAGCTTCTGCTCTTGAGTCTGTATGAGTTTCTGTGCCATGTTACTTGATGAAGTATTCCTTGAGTTGGGTGGCCAGCGTGTAGAGCTTGTCGGGATGCTCGTTGCCATAGCGTCTCCATATTTGGTCGCAGGCGGGGAGCAATGGACTGAAGCACACCTCTCCGTGGTTCAGGTAGGGGTCGCATATTTGATATACTTCCATTACCTCGGCTATGATTGTGGGCTTTACCTTGATGAGCTTGCCCAGCTCTATGACTTCAGGTGTCTCTTGTCTCATGGTGATGGGCGTGAGCTGGAAATATAAGTCTAGTACGAGTATCAATTTCACGGGCGTAAGCTCAGGGTGCGTTTCCAATGGATGCCAGTCTTTCTCAAAGGACTCATTTACCTCTACGCCCTCGTAAAACAATTCCGCGTTGCCCAATCCTCGCATCTTGCGCAGCGTGGTGATATCTTTCTTCAGTTTCTTGGGATTGTCGCCATAGGTAGCCCATAGGCGTTCCATGGACGGGGTAAGCAAGCGCAACTGGAACATTTGCTTGTGCAGGTATTGTGGCGGGATATGCCATTCCAGGCTTAAGTCCACCATGCGCTTGGCGTATAGTGGCTTTACGCCCACGGGCTTCTCCAAATATACTTGCAGTAGCTGTGGCCAATACTCGTCAGACCATCTGGGATGTCTTGCCATGTCCTCTTGCCTTGTTCTCGGTTTATCAGCGGCTTTTTGGCGACCGCTTATCTGATTGCAAATTTAGTGTTTTTCATCGGTATGGCAAAATAAAAGCAAAAGAAAAAAGCGCACGACACCTGGACTTCTCCAAGGCCATACGCCCATATCTACTTTGAAAGAACTTTTCGCTTTGATGGAATGGGCTTTTCCGCCACCCATCGCATCGCCTGTGGCTACTCACGTAGCTCTCCAGGCATTATCCTCAAACACACTCTCTTCCTTTACCTCTCGTAAAGCTTCCTATTGAGTCCTTCTCACTTTCTAATTACCTTGTCACTAATACCTAAATCTACTCAAACAACTTTGCTTCTCGTAATCCTTCGTTCACAATCTTTTCTTACCTTATCCTACCTATCTTCGTTTTCCTGAATGCTCAATCTTTATCACCTCGCTAAATACCTGCTTGGGATGCGACTTGTCTTTTCTACCTTTCTCTATGAGTTCAGGTCGTATTGTTGTCTTTTGACGATGCAAAAGTACGCGATATATTGATTGCGCACAAACTTTTTGATGGGAAAATAAGCTTTCAGACCCTATTTCTTGACCTACGTCAATTATGCTGTGTGCGTGCACGATATGTTGTACAACATAATTAAGCCAGTGTTTCCGTAAGAAAGGTAATGGAAACCGTAATGCTTTTAAGGGCTATGTGCCGGAAATTGCTTATCTTCGCGCTATACCTATTTATATATATATATAATAATTGGAGTCTATGTGGATGTTATTGTTCCTCGCGCTTCCTTTGGCAGGCTTGGCCTATGTGTCGTGGCATCTTTATTGCTTGTTGCCCTTTTCCGCTCCGTGGCGTTGGGTGGTCATTGCCTTGGGGTGGTTGGCCTTTCTTTGTGTCTTCGCCAGTTTCTCCCGCTTGATAGACCATGTATCCTTGGACTTGGGCGCGGTTTTCTATGAGACGGGCTTTTCTTCCATTTTCGTGCTTCTCTATTTGGTCATTATGTTTCTCCTGCTGGACTTGGGCAGGCTCTTCCATCTTGTTCCCAAGTCGTGGCTGCACGCCAACGCCGTGACCTCGGCGGTTGTTTGTGCCTTGATGGTAGGAGTGTTTACCTATGCTTACCTCCATTATAGACACAAGGAACGGCAGGTCTTGGAGCTGCCCACGGCCAAACATCTCTCCAAAGACCTGAAAATCGTGATGATGAGCGACCTGCACCTAGGCTATCACAATCGCAGGCAAGAGCTGGCCAGATGGGTAGACATGGTCAATGCCGAGCGTCCCGACTTGATATTGGTGGCGGGCGATATCGTTGACATGAGCCTTAGACCCTTGCGGGAAGAAGACATGGCCTCGGAATTGCGCCGACTGCAAGCCCCCGTTTACGCTTGCCTGGGTAATCACGAGTATTATAGCGGTGAACCTCGGGCCTTGGAGTTCTATCGGGAGGCGGGCATTCATCTGCTCAGGGACAGCGTGGTTACTGTGGGCGACTTGCGCATAGCGGGCCGGGACGACCGCTCCAATCCCCGCCGCAAGTCGGTAAAGGCTTTATTGAGTGGGGAAGACCAAAGGAGATACACTATTCTGCTAGACCACCAACCCTACCATTTGGAGGAAGCGGAGCGCGCGGGCGTGGACTTCCAATTCAGCGGGCATACCCATCACGGGCAGTTGTGGCCTATCTCCTGGATAACGGAGTCCCTTTATGAGTGCGCCTATGGTTCTTGGCGGCGAGGCAATACCCGTTATTACGTCAGCTCGGGTATGGGCATCTGGGGAGCCAAGTTCCGTATAGGCACTTGCTCAGAGTATGTCGTGGTGCATATCAAGGCCGTGGCGAAGTGATTGCATCTGTTGTATTCGTGAATTACGGCGAGAAGTTGTAGAGACGCATTCTTGCGTTTCTACACTTTGGCAATGACGATTATGCGTGCAGGCTGAGATTCGTCGAACTCACGTTAAATAAGGCCAAGGGGACGGCAACCTGCTTTTCAAGTTCCACGAAGCGGTTGTAGGAGACAACCTTGGGGAAGAGGTGGCGAAGGTGCTTGCAGACTTTTTCTACATAAAAATGCTTTAGGCAACGATAACCAGAGTCATGAAACATTATCATAATAAGCATAATTTCAGACTTTGACATGGTTGAATCGCGGTGATAAGCACGCTTATTGTCAGATTTCAATGTGTATTTCTTCATCATAGCATCAAAAAACTTGCAGAAATCGTCTGCCATACAAAATAATTCTGTAACTTTGTCCTCGGTGATCATAGCGATTATTGTTTGTAAGTCTTTGTATTTTAGCACTATAAAGTTACAGCAATTTTCGCTAATCACCAAATCTTCAAACACTTATATTTCATCGAACTCACGTTATTTTATTAAACTTTCCCGTTAAATATGAGATATACCTCTCATAATCAAGAGACTCAAATACCCATTGGGAATTATAAATAAAACACTTGTCCAAGTGCTTTATAATATGCTGAGGATTTAATGTGTTCCATGCAGTTTGAATGTCTTGGAAGATTTGCGAAGAGACTGAATCTTTCATTACGTAATTATTTTTGTTGTTTCTAATTGTCGCAAATACTATTTGTTTATAAAGAAAAGTATTAGCATAGTAACCCAAATAATCACGTTACATATAATGATATACATAAACTTTTTGTGAAATTTTTCTATTTGGGAAGATACTTCGTCTTTTATGTCGTCTACTGCATCGTTAATCTTAGAAATTAAAGAATTGCACGACGTGGTTGTTCTCTCATAATCTTTCCCAATGGCTTTTATAAGTTCCTTCAAATTGTCTTCTATAGAAGAAAGGTTCTTTACATAATTTGCAGTTACAGCCTTGATTCCTTCGTATGAATTAACAGTACTTTCAACCTGCTTTCGAGCTGATTCTACATTTCGAAGATTTGCTTCCAATTCGGACAAAGTTTTGTTTATTTTTTCGTCTATCATGTTACTTGTATTTAGATACGATATTTTTTAAACTATTCAAATGTCTCTTTAATTGAATATAAGTGGACAATTTTTGAAGATAATCCTTTCTATATTCATCTATTGCCGCATGACTTATAAGCAGTTCTGCATACTCATCCAAAATTTTTATGTTATTTTTCGAAGTATAGTAATCGATGACTTCTTCGTAATCGTTACAAATTTCTTCTTCTAACATCTCATTATCTTGTTGTCCGAGGAACAACGTACAGAAAATATTTAACAGATTAAGAACCGGGTTCATTTCTGCAGCTGCCCTGCGAATAAGTCTAACAGCACCTTGTAAGTGCTTAACATTATCTTTCTGAGCGTCGTTATTAACAATGTCCGCATCTACAACTCGCATATATTTCTTGACAAGTTCAAAACTGGTCGTTTCGTTCTCTAAGTGAAAATCAGTATTGGTGTCATCTTTGAGAGAAAATGGTATTTCTTGCTTCACACTTGCATCATAAGTGACAAATCCTTCTCTTGCGTATTTAGAATTGAAGTAGTAATAAATGAAATCTTTTAAATCTTCATTCGTTTTTTTCCAATCCTTGTTTGAAGTAATCGCCATATTGCAGAATTGTTCCATATCCAAGATACCTCTAGCTCTTTTGTCCGCAATACTTCTGTAGACAAATGAAGTGAGATGCTTCAAACAAGCCATAATAACACCTTCGCCTTGCGCTATCTGTCTAACTTCATCAAGCATTGATTCAACTCTATCTTCAGAATAGTATTTTCGATAATAGGAACTGAGATATTCATAATAACGTGAATCATCCTGACAAATCGTTGTGATGCGAAATTGTTTCTTTGCATAGTCTTCTGTGAAATCGTCTATCAGTCCAATAATGCACATACGATAGATAGCTTTTTGTATAGCATCTTTGTAATTAGTCGAACCGAAATCACGTGTATAACTAAAGCCACGTTCATTTTTCAGATATTTTGCCTTTTGGGTATTGAATAATGGCATCTGCTTTTCTGCCAAACGTTCATTATACATGTCAAGGATATAATCATCTTCAATATAAGAAACATAATAGGTAAGAGTTGTCCCTTTAGGATATCTATTGATAAATTGAAGTATTCCCGTACTTTTTCCAAAAATTGTTTCGTTTATACCAGCTATTTCTTCATTGCTTATTTGCAAAGGTAACCCATTCATCAGCAACTCCATTACATACAATTCGAAATCTTCTCCAAGGAAATTGCTATCATAGAAAAATTTATTATTAATGTAGTCTGCCGAATATTCTTTCCATTCATTCGTCCGAGCATTTTTGTCCCAGAATTTTTTAGGCGAATACATTATGGTAGCCAATGCCATTTTCTTGTCCCTTCCAGCACGTCCTGCTTCCTGTACAAAAGACTCCAAAGAACCCGGATAATTCAAATGAAATGTAAGACGCACATTTGACTTATCTATACCCATACCAAAAGCTTTTGTTGCCACCATCAACTGTGTATTGCCATGCAAGAATTCTTCTTGACACTGCGTATCATCGCCTCCTTTATAAGTGGAGAAGCCATTGATATTACATGTTTTTAGTTTTTGGGCAACAGAAGGAACACTTAAATTGCTTTTTTCAGAGGCACGCAAACAGAACACGATACCAGCCATATCTGTATGATTTACACTATACCAATCTTTATCAATATGTGTATAGAGATCGACAGAATTAACGCTGGATATAATTTCTTTGTCTGAAATGTTTTCTCTATCCAAAAAGTGTACTTTTATATCATTGATATTTTCATCAGTCTGTATCTCCTGTATCTTTTCTGTTGCATCATTGATTGCATCAATGAGACGTTCCTCTTTAATGTCACCAACCTCCCATACTTTCTTTGCATTTGAAGTATCAACTGGATAAATGTTATATTGCAGTTCCAATCTGTTGGTATTCTCATATCTGACCGTAGCATCATCTTCCAATGAATAGGAATTGCTGCCAGATAATTCACGTTCCACATCTGCCAACACATCGAATGAAGCAGTCGCTGTTAAGCCAAAAAGGGAAATGTGATTATCTGCACCTTCAACCTCTTTGGGTAAGACATAGTTATACAGATTACGTCCTAAATGAAGATAGGACAATCGGAAATCATGTCCCCACTCTGAAACGCAGTGTACTTCATCTATTACGCCATACGAAAAATATACACCAGATTCTCTCATAGAACGTAATACTTCCCTAAAACGATGAATGCAGAGACGTTCGGGAGAGAGAAACAAGATTTGTATTTGAGACCCAGTAAGAGCTTGTTCTCGTCTATGCGCTTCTTCTTTATTAGATGTGATATCACTATTGATATACGAGATGCAATCAATACCTGTTTTAAGAAGTCCATCGTATTGGTCTTTCATCAAACCTTTTAATGGATCTACTACCAACGTTACGCCTGGCTGAAGCGTTGCAGCCAACTGATAAGTCAAGGATTTACCTCCACCTGTAGGTAATAAACCAATTACACTCTTTAATCCTAAAGCCCTATTGAGTATAGGTAATTGTCCAGGACGGAAATCTTCTTTCCGAAAAATTAGTCTCAGGAAATATCTGAGGTGGGACGCTACCACTTCATTTTCAATGTATTTTCCACTTGATTCCTTTTCTACAAACGGTTTATATTTGATTCGCTCTGTAGTATAAAGTATACGTGGCTCATGAATTGATTCAGAAGAGCGAATAATGAAATAGCAATCATTCTTAGCTTTAAATTTCGAGAATACCACATGTTCTGAATCAGCATATTTTTCTACCGATACGTCAATGATCAGGTCAAATATATCATCTGCGTTTGCAGAAGAAGTTTTTACGACATTTATATGTGGCAATAGCATGTTGTCATAGCTCTCTGTCATTGCGATAAGATTGCCGTACATTTCCACGAAATCCTTAACTGCTATTTCGGCAACATCCGTACTATCTTCTATAATCAACATTTTCCATCCCTCGGATTGGATACTGAGTCGTCCCGTTATCATCGCCTCTATAATCGTCTTTTGGATTCGGGCTATTGCTTTTAGTGATGTTTCCCTTTCTGCTTTTTCTTGACGCGAAAGAGCAGTGGTAATATATTCACTTGCATACGTTGGGATACCTCTTGATATGAGATTGCTGACAAGTGCTAAAACGGGATTCAAACCTTTGTGTACAGTCATGTCAAATGGAGCCATAACCTCAAAAGCCCCATCTTTTATATTTCTTTGCTTTGGTTCGGGCATTGTCTCCGCATAACAAGCGAATAATTGTATGGGAGCAAAACATTTATATTTGTGAAGAACACTTTCTGCAAAATCCAGAGAGAATGTAAAACTCTTGATCAGGCATCCATAATCTCTGCCATTTGGGTGCTTACCGAATTTCGTTTCTCTATAATCCGCAAACACTTGTATATCGTTATCCTTGAAATAATTCTTAAAGGCATTTATTCGGCTTTCGTTAAGATTGGCAGGACCGATACACAGTACAATATGCTTTATACCAGAAGATGTAATTAATTTGGAAACGCCTTTAAGACTTACAGATTCTATATCAAGTACATTAGAGAATATATGAATAGCACAAGGCTGCTCTACAGCAATACTCTGAATGGTATTTGCGTTACTATAGTCCGATGGGAGGTATTCAGAAAACTGCTTGACTGTTACGTCAGAATTTGTACCAAGTGCTTGCTTTACATGTAACATTGCTCTTGCCAGGGCAACATCTGATGGTTCCTCCAAGGTTATCTTCTTTAGGCAAGATAGCAATCCTTCTTTTCTTAGGTTTTCTATAACGGCCATCGAACCTAAGCCTTGCCCACATCCCCAATCAAAGAGTTCTACTCCGTTACGCAGTTCGCAATAAGGGAAATTGCCTTTTTCTTTTGTTTTATCTAATGCAAAATAAAGTTTCTTACAATGCATTTTGCCATAGGCCGCCAAATAGGCAGAGCATAGCTCTTCTGTCTCTAGTATGGCTCTTCCGTGTTCTAATGTTCGACCTTTTTGATCACAATATTTCCAAGGGCATGTCTTATATCGAGATGGAAGTTGAAGTGTTGCAATGGAAATTATATCACTGATAGTCAAATAAGGAATATGCAAAATTGCATCATTGTATGTCAAGTTGTCATCCTTGGTATATTCATACATTTCCCCATTCATATCTATTTGATATTCTTTCCCTTTATATATAACAGGACAATATCCGCGACGAATTTTATTCCTATTATTATCATAAGGTGTAACATCTCCTTCATTTAATAAATATGAATCCCAGAAATATTCATGGAGATTCTGGTTATGTGCAATGCCAATTTCGACCCCTACATTATCATATTTACATTCAATTTCAATATTGAATGAATTATCTATGAATCCCCAAAGTCCATTGAGACATATTGGACACAACCTGTATTTATCGAAATCCCAATGGCAAAATAAATAAGAAATCCCATCAATTGTAGGTGTCCAAACATGTGCACCAACAAAATCACAGGATAAAGGAAATTCCTTCAAACGTATATTGCGTCCATTCTTTAAAAGGAAATCCCAATTTCCTTTATTATATTTAAATGACTTTATGGCTTCCATCATCTACCAACTATAGTTTCTGCAAATGGATTTTCTTTGTGTCTCTTATAATTAGCCATAGCGGATTCTTTACTTGCATTAGCATAGCAGTATTCACACAAATGTGGACATGTATTGTATTCCCCTATATCTTTGCTTTTCATACAACCACAACCACAAGCCGTGCGTTGTCCTTTATCCTTATTCTTTTTGTTGATTATCGCATACCGATTGCCATCTAACGGAATTGCAATATCTTCATAAAAGAGAAATTGCGGATTATTTCTATCAATAAATTCTACTCCTAAAAAATCCATCAATTTCTTAGATGTATAACCAAAACGTACCATAAGTTTGTCATCTACGCAATGATTATGTTCTATTCCATCTAAGTCGATGGTTTCGCCACAAGTCGCAAGATTATAGTTCCATCCTTTTGCTTTATTAAGGCTAACAAGTTTCTCAGCAAACTCTATCATTTGGTCTTTTGTCCAATCAAGGTAGTTGATATGGTTACGTTCTAGGTTTGACTTAACCTTGCGGTATGACAATATGTCTGCGAAACTGAAAACGAGTTTTTCTGTATATCCTTGAAGTTGCTCCCCTATATTCTCTATCTTTTGCAGAAGCTTATCAATGTCTATCTTATCTGTAAGAATAAGGGGGTCAAAACGCCAAACTACCGCACCCTTTCCAAGTTTATCAACAAGCAATTTGAATGTTTCAATACGTTCTTTAATTGGAGGTACACCACGCTCTAATCCTTCGTTCTCATAATCATTGAGAGTATATTGAATATAACAGCCAATATCTTTTTCTCGTAAATAATCTATATGCTTAAGAAGAGGACGAGGATTTTTCGACCAAAAGACGATGAACCGAGTGTCTTCATAAGCGACATAAATTTTTTTCCCATTGAATGGGTTTGTCCATGCCGAATAGCCTTTTTTTAGTCGTTCAAAGAACCAATCGGCATAGAATGCCGGTATATCTGTGCTTCGGCTTGCAGAAACAACAACAGGGAAAGTTGCCTTGGCAATCTCTCCATTATCTAATATGACAGTTCTATCTTCTTGTTTATTACTCATAATTTATCTAATAGTATTGTGCTGAACACTCACTTGGTAAAACGAGAAGCGTGGCACTGCCAATAACCACGTCTTAAAGTGCAGGCCCTGAGAAAACCTTAATCAACAGATATGGTTAAGCAGCCCACGCTATAACGTGGAAACTGCCATGCCAATTCTTGTTGATTTTTGTGTTTCAGTTTCTCAGGCTTTGCACTTACAAGAGTAGCATAACGCTCCTTTATTTTCAAATGTCTGGAAATGGTTTACCCAAATCCGAATACAAAATTAACGAAAACATTTGGAAAAGACGAATGTAAGATAAAAAAGTTCAGCAATTTTCTATCCTTCTCTTGTTATATTCAAAATAATAGATTACCTTTGCATCAACAAATCCCGCCCGCTTCCCGTAAGATTAGCGTACCCAGCGGGACATTTTTTATTTATGGGAATCAGATATACGCATCAAGCCATAACCACAAAACAGCAAATTGATATTCTCAGAGGAAGAGGTTTGCTCATAGATGATGTTAAGCAAGCTATTGAGGTTCTTGACACCATCAGTTATTTCCGTCTTGCAGGTTATTGGCGACACTTTGAAGTCGACCATATCACCCACCAATTTAGAGAGGACAGTAATTTTGCCGATGTTATAGACCTTTATTCTTTCGACAAAGAACTTCGGGCCTTACTGTTTACCGCCATCCAAACGATTGAGGTTTCCGTCCGTACAAAAATAATTAAGCACTTTGCCTCAGAATTTGGTGTATTTATGCCTCCAAAAAGTATCCTTGCTGAGTTGCCCAACGCACCTATATTAAAATCGAAAGTTACCAAGGTTACTTGGCCAACGAACCTTGGATGGCTTTCCCGGGTCACTTGAGGTGGCTTTTCCAAGTCTACTTGTGGCAACCTCCATCGTATTGGGCGCTTCAAGTTCCCTCTCTCTTTCCGGCGGGAACTCTTTGGATAATCCTGGTCTCTTCCGCTGGCGAGAATGGCCACGCGAAAAGCCCCAAGGCGTTCCGTGAATGCTTGGCGGGAACGCCTTGGGGCTTACTATGTGGAGGGGTTGGCGGGTCATGCCCGCCAGGGAATCAGTTCTCCATGAACTTCTTGGCGGCTCTCAGCTGGTGGCGCATCACGCTGAGGAACTCCTGGCTCTCTTGCAGCACGTTGAGATAGACCAGCGAGATTTGCAGCTTGCTGTTGTCGTTCATCTGCTGCAGGCGGTCGATGTGCTTCTTGCGGATGACAGACAGCTCGTCTTTCAAGGCGTCCGCCTCGGCCAGTATCTCACGATAGTTCTCGTAATGGCCTGTCTCTATCACGTCGCAAGTCATGGTCATCAGCTCGTTCACCTTGTCACGCACGGGCTTGAACTCCTCTATGAACTGCTTGGGCAGGGGGTTGAAGTTGTTTTCCACGTGCTCCAAGACGGGGTCGAGCATACGGCGCAGGGAGTAGACGAACTGCTGGTTGCTGTTGGCGCCCAAGTGGAACCACGTGTTGCGCTCTATGGCGATGTCGGTGGGTGACTTCTTCAGGCCCAGCATCTCCTGCCGGCGGAGCTTCTTCAGCGTGTCGCGCTCGTTTTTCAACTCCTTGTTGCACTTGCGCAGGGTGCGCACGTTCTCGTTCTCGAAGCCGTCGAGGATGCGGTTGTACTGCTCCAGGGCGAAGCGGTTGACGTAGCTCTGGGTGCGGGTGACATGCTTGCGCAGCAAGTCCCAGACGATTTCCGGGTCGCGGGTACGCATCATCACGCGGAAAGCGTCGTCCTTGGTGGCGGCCTCTTCCTTCTTCTTGTACTGGCGGCTGGAACGTATGAGCAGGAAGATGACCAAGGCGATGAAGGCCGTTTGCACCACGATGCCGCCATAATACATCAATATGCAGACGAAAGCGGCGGAGAGGAAGGCCACGGCGGCAGTCATGAACCATCCACCGATAACGCTCAGCACTCCCGTCACGCGGAACACGGCACTCTCGCGGCTCCAAGCCTTGTCGGCCAGACTACTACCCATGGCCACCATGAAGGTGACGTAGGTGGTGGAAAGAGGCAACTTGTAGTTGGTGCCGATGGTAATCAGCATGGATGCCAATACCAGGTTGACGGCGGCGCGCACCACGTCGAAGGCGGCCTTGTTGTCTTCCAATATCACCTGGTTTTTGTCAAAGCGTTTCCCCACGCCCTTGAAGAATCCGCCAGGGATGACGCTCTTCACGGCCTGTCCCACGTCTTGGGTGGCGCGGACAATGGAGCGCGCTGCCCTGGAACTGCCAAACATCTCGTCGCCCTCGTCCTGGCGGGAGAGATCCACGGAAGTCTTGATCACGTTTTGCGCCTTCTTGGAGGTGGCCATGGCCACAATCATCACCACGCCGGCCAATACCAGATAGAGCAGGGGCGTCTTGGCGGACTCCATGAGACTGGTCATCAGGAAGTCGGTGGGAGCCATGCCGTTGCCGTTGGCCACATAATCATTATAGGAATCCAGTCCTGCCAAGGGCACGCCGATGAAGTTTACCAGGTCGTTGCCGGCGAAGGCCATGGCCAGGGCGAAGGTTCCCATGAGCACGATGAACTTGAAGATATTCACTCCAAGCAGGTGGAGCACCTCCATGAGTATGGTGGAGGCGATGAAAGTGTAAACCAAGAGCAGGTTGACATTGTCGTTGATGTAGTCACGCGCCTCTGCCGGCATATAGGGGCTTGCGCCCAGTCCTTTCAGGAAGATGAAGTAAGCTAGCGCCGTGAAGGCGATGCCGCCGAAGATGGCGATGGAATAGCGCATGTGGCGCTTATAGTTGAACGTGAAGACCAGTCGTGTTATCCACATCACGATGATACCGAACACGAAAGCGATGGCCACGCTGACGAAGATGGCGATAATCACGCTCAGGGCTTTCTCGCTGTTGAGCAGGTCGATGTAGTGGAGGCTGTCGTCGCTGATAATCTTCAGCGTGGCCAGGATGAATGCCGCGCCCAGCAACTCAAATACCAAAGAGACGGTGGTGGAAGTGGGCATGCCCAGCGTGTTGAACACGTCGAGCACGATGACATCGGTCACCATCACGGCCAGGAAGATGGTCATCACCTCGTTGAAAGAGAAATTGGAGGGATTCATGATGCCGTGGCGCGCCACGTCCATCATGCCCGAGGACATTACCGCGCCTACCAGCACGCCACACGAGGCGATGATAAGCACGGTGCGGAATTTAGCCACCCGGGCTCCCACCGCTGATTGCAAGAAGTTGACAGCGTCGTTGCTGACTCCTACGAATAAGTCGAATACCGCCAAGCATAGCAGGAAAACGACGATACATAAATAAATCGTAGCCATATAAATAAAAAACCTTGTAATAATTCTGCCGCGAATGTAGGCAATAATTGTTACAAGGTTTTTAATCAAGTGTTACAATCGTGTTACAAGCCAGATTGTAACAACCTTTTTTCAAGCCGTTCCCTGATGGCGGCAATGAAGGCGGCGGAGGTGACGGGTTTTGGCGTTACGCCCTCCATGAGATTGACCAGGTCTTTGGTGGTGATGCCTTCGTTGAGCGTGTCGAAGCAGGCCTCTTCCAGCTGGTTGCCGAAGTTCACCAAAGCCTCTATGCCGTCCATCTCGCCACGTTTGCGCAACGCGCCGCTCCACGCGAAGATGGTGGCCATGGGGTTGGTAGAGGTCTCCTCTCCTTGCAGATACTTATAATAGTGTCTGGTCACCGTGCCGTGGGCGGCCTCATACTCGTAATTGCCATCGGGGCTCACCAGTACGGAAGTCATCATGGCCAATGAGCCAAAGGCGGTGGAGAGCATGTCGCTCATCACGTCGCCGTCATAGTTCTTGCAGGCCCAGATGAATCCGCCCTTGGAACGGATAACCCTGGCGACCGCGTCGTCTATCAATGTATAGAAGTACTCGATGCCCAGCTCCTCGAAAGTCTGCTTATATTCCTTGTCGTATACTTCCTGGAAAATCTCGCGGAAGCGGGCGTCATATTTCTTGGAGATGGTGTCCTTCGTGGCGAACCACAGGTCTTGCTTGGTGTCGACAGCGAACTTGAAACAGCTATGGGCGAAGGAGCGGATGCTCTTGTCTGTGTTGTGCATGCCCTGGATGATGCCCGTGCCCTCGAAGTCGTGGATGTCTACCTCTTGCGTCTTGCCGCTTTGCCCCTGGAAGACCAACTTCGCCTTGCCGGGTTCATCCACGTCAATCTCCACGCTCTTGTATACGTCGCCATAGGCGTGACGGGCTATGGTGATGGGTTTTTCCCAGTTCTTGACCACGGGATGAATGCTGGGAATGGTGATAGGAGCGCGGAACACCGTGCCGTCCATGATGCTGCGGATGGTGCCATTAGGGCTTTTCCACATCTTGTGCAGCTTATACTCGTCCATGCGCTGCGCGTTGGGCGTGATGGTGGCGCACTTCACGGCCACGCCATATTTCATGGCGGCCTTGGCGGAGTCTATGGTCACCTGGTCGTTGGTCTCGTCTCGATGGGGAAGGCCCAGGTCATAATACTCTGTTTTCAAGTCCACGAAGGGGAGTATCAGTTCATCCTTGATCATTTTCCACAGGATGCGGGTCATCTCGTCGCCATCCATCTCCACGAGGGGAGTTGTCATCTGAATCTTTTTCATAGTCTGTTTCTCTTGCTAATATCTCTTATAAATGGTTGATGCTGTATAATACCATAAACCCCGATACAATCACGGACTGAGTGTATCGGGGCAGAATGGGTTTACGCTTCGCTTATGTTCATTCCTCCTCGGGAGCCTGGTCAATCAGCTCCATGAACTGGTCGAGCTTGGGAGTGATGATGATTTGCGTGCGGCGGTTGCGCTGCTTGCCCACCTCCGTGTCGTTGGTGGTGATGGGATTGTACTCGCCACGGCCGCCAGCGGTAAGCCGCTTGGGGTCTACGCCGTAGTGCTCTTGCAGATACTGCACTACAGAGGAAGCGCGCAGGGCACTCAAGTCCCAGTTGTTGCGGATGTTCTTCATCAGCGCGCTAGAGGTGTTCACGGGCACGTTGTCGGTGTTACCCTCTATCAGCACGTCATAGTCCTTGTAGTCCATGATAATCTTGGCAATCTTGCTCAAGGTCTCTGCGGCTCGGTCGTTGATCTCATAGCTTCCGCTCTTGTAGAGCATATTGTCGGCCAACGAGATGTAGACCACACCTTTCAGCACTTGCACGTCTACTTCCTTCAGCTCCTCCTTGCTCAGCGAGCGGGTAAGGTTGTTGGTGAGCACCATGTTCAGTGAGTCGCTCTTGCTCTTCACCTCTACCAGGTGGCGGATATACTGGTTGCTCTCGTTGATTTGGTCAACCAGTTTAGAGATGTTCACATTGGTGGAACTTGCATTGCTCAAGCTCTTGTCAAGTGCTTCCTGTACAGAGCGATAGTCAGTCTTCATCTGCTCCAACTGGTCTTCCAGTGAGCTGACGCGAGCCTTGGCTGAGGCGAGCTCCTCTTTTGTGCTTTGATAGTTAGCGGTCAGCTCCTGGTTTTGCAGCTGACAGCTCTCAAGCTCTTTTTTGCTGGCGCAACTTGTCATCACTAGCAAGCCCGCCATCATGGCCATACCAAATAACTTGTTCATCCTCATGGTTCTAATCTGTCTATTGAGTTAGTATTATTACGCGAATTTACATGTTTGACGTGAATAAAACGAATAAGTTTATCGGTTTTATTTTATTTTAACCATAAAGATGCCAATTTCTCGCGAACGAGTGCTTGGAATGCGCCGCTTCGCAAGTAGTTCAGCGTGCCAAGAGTTTATTTCCGCAGCGTGAACTCAAAGCGTGTGCCCCTGGACTCCAGGTTGCTGGAAACACGGATGGTACCTCCGTGCAGCAAGACGGCATTCTTCACGATGGCCAGTCCCAGTCCGGTGCCGCCCATCTGCCGGCTGCGTCCCTTGTCCACCCTATAGAACCTCTCGAAGATGCGAGGCAAGTGCTCGGCGGGTATGCCTACGCCATTGTCGCTGAAGGTGAAGTGCCATTTGTTGTGCATTTCCCTGGCTTCAATGGTAATGGTGGTGCCCTCGCCCGCGTATGCTATGGCATTGTCGGTGAGATTGCGGAAGATGCTGTAAAGCAAGCTCCTGTTACCTTTGGTCACCAGCCTTTCGGGCATGTCGCACTCAAACTTCATCTTTCGCTGTTCCATCTGCAAGGCCACCTCTTTCCGGATGCTATCCACCAAAGCGGAGATGTCTACCGCCTCGAAGTCCATCATGTCAGGCGCGTCATCCATCCTGTTCAGCGTGGAGATGTCTCTCAATAGCGCGGTGAGCCTTTCGCTTTGCGCGTAACACCGTTGCAGGAATTGCTGCTTTGTGTCTTCATTGATGCGGGGATTCTGCAGAATGGTCTCCAAGTATCCTTGTATGCTTGAGACGGGAGTCTTCAGCTCATGCGCGATGTTTTGGGTAAGTTGTCGCTTCAATACGCCTTGCTCCCTCCGGGAGTTTTGCAGGCGCTTGTATATCTTGACGATGCGCTCGGCTATCTCTCCCAGTTCATCATCGGGGAAATCCGCCAGGTCTTCTGTCTCCAAGCTTTCGTTCCTGTCGGCCCGGTAGGCGAAAAGGCGCAACTTGATGATATGCGCGTCGAGCCTGTTGACGAAACGATAGAGCACAAAGGTCAGGAGCAAGAACACCACAAGGGTAAACCACACATAGTGGATATCCGCCTGCAGGTATTCCGTCAGGCTGCTGTCATAGGGTAGGGCAGAACGTATATATATACCTTCCTTGTCGAAATAGGTGGCCGAATAGCAATACTCCTGGCTGAGCGTACTGCTTTCCCTTACGTCGAAAGAGCTAACGCCTTTCTTCTTGGCTTCCAGAATCTCGGGACGGTTGGCGTGGCTCGTGAAATTGGCATAGTCTTTTTCCTCGGAATCGAAGATTACCTTGCCGTCTTTACGGATGACAGTCACGCGCAGTCCTTCCATGGGATGTCCCTTGATATAGCGTGTCAAGGTGGTCTCATCCCATTTGCCCAGCATGCGAAGCGTGCCTGCCATGGCGACATTGTAGCTTTGCAAGCTTTGGGTGATGGAATCCATCTTGTATTGTCGTTCCCGTTGATGTTGGAAGACGATAAAAGCCACGGCGAACAGCAGGAAGATGCCCGTTACGCTCAAGAAAAGTTTTTTCCCCGCGGAGATTTTCTTCATTTGACTTAATTCTTATTTCTATGCGTCAAAGTAATAACCAAATCCCAATCGGGTGACTATGCATTTGGAGAACCTGCCAATCTTCTTGCGCAGCCGGGTGATGTTCACGTCCACCGTGCGGTCTAGCACCAACACGTCCTTCGGCCAAATGCGATCTATCAATTCTTGGCGCGAGAAGACACGTCCTTTCTCTTGCAAGAGAAGCTCCAGTAGCTCAAATTCCGTCTTGGTGAAAGGTATTTCCTCCCCATCTATGGTAACGGTCTTTTTGTCGAGATTCATCACCAGGCCTTGATAGGAAAGCACCTGCGGCTGGTTGCCGCTATGGTCTTGGGTGCGACGCAGGATAGCCCTCACGCGTACCAATACCTCCCTGATGGAGAAAGGTTTCGAGATGTAATCGTCAGCGCCTAGGTTGAAGCCCGTCACCACGTCATTTTCAGTGTCTCGAGCCGTCAGGAATATGATGGGCACATTGGCGGTGTCGGGAGACTTCTTCAGTTGTTTCGCCATGGAGAAACCCGACATGCCCCCCATCATTACATCCAGCAACAGCAGGTTATATTGAGTAATGCCTTTGCCCAAGGCTTCCTCCGCGGAGTTGGCTGTGTCTACCGCGTAGCCTTCTGTCTCAAGATTGAATTTCAAGATCTCGCAAAGATCCTGTTCGTCGTCAACCACTAATATCCGGTATTGGTTCTCTTCCATGCTATATAGGTTTTGCAATTGCAAATTTAAGATTTATTTCTTATTCTTTCGCCACGAAGCAAGGATAATTTCTTCTCCTCGCTTAGAAGCGGGTGACAAACTCTATCACGAACTTGTCTTTTTCCGAGGTCTTGGCCAAAGCGTCCTCGTGATAGAAATACTTCTCGTAGTTGATACGTATGTCGCTCACGAAAGGCTTGGCCAGGCTGATGGTTACGCCACCCGTGATACGATTGCGCTTGTAGTCGTTGATAATCAGCTCTCCCTCCTCGTTTTCCTCTCCGTCCAGATAGCGCATGCCGTCCGAATGGTCGGTCATGAAGTCGTATCTGATTAGGGGAGATATTTTCGTGATGAGGCTGCGGCGTATGGGGATGTCGTAGCTAACGAAACTATCGAAAGCGTGCACGTCCTTGAAAGCGTTATCGCCATAGTGCTTGTATAAGTATTCTGCCTCCGCGATGAAACCGCCTTTATGATAAGTCACGCCACCGTCATACATCATGATGGTCGCATGGTCGGGCTTGATTTTTTGCGCGCTCATCACGACATTCAGGCCTATGGGCAGCAAGAACTGGGCTTTGGCGGAGAAGTTGACGCTATTGGTCCAGAAGTCCTTTTACTCTGTCAAGCCAGAGCCGTTGAACACGCCTGCCTCCAAGATGATGGGGAAGCCAACGTGCCATTGGTAGGCTATCTCCGCGCCCACGTCACGCACATTGCCAACTTGCTTTGCGATGAAAGAGCGATTGGCGAAGTACTGCTCGTGCGGAGAACGATGCGCGTCAATGGTGAAGGGCACTCGCTTCTGGCCTATGGTGAATTGGAAACCTTTCCAAGGCTTCAGGCGGGTATAGGCATCCAACATCTTGATTTTGCCTTCATCGCACAAGTCTATCTCCGCTTTGTAACTTACGATGGATGTCAGGTTGCCGGTAAGGCTTACACGAGCCGTGCGGACCTCAAACCTGCCTTCGCCCTCACTGGTCTGGTATTCATATTTACCCCTCAACGTGCCGTGCAGTTGAGGTGTCCTATCTACTTTGTCAGATTCCTGCGCTTGGGTTTGGTAGCCCAAGCACAGGAATAAACACGCTAAAAACAATTGTCTTGCCATGGGATGTTTTATGTTCCTGCCGCGAAGTAATCACTTCCATGTTTCTAAACAGCGACACAGATGTTACAATTGTGTTTCACCACGTGGGAGTGGCAACTTTTAATGGTTTTGTAACCTCTTTTACGATGATTTTTCCTATCTTCGCGACATAAATATAATAGGTTATGAAGGAGAGTAAAAAAGCGATTCTTGAGATCCTGAAGAAGAATCCCAAGAAAGAAAGTAAGTTTGACAACTTGGTGTTGAATCTCGCTTTGCAGAAGGTAGGAAGTGACAGTTTTGATTTTGACGGGGATTTGGTGCTGACAGCCGACAGGTCTCGCTTGGTGTATTGTCTCACCGACTTGGAGTGCGTAAGCGTCCCCGAAGGGGTAACGGTAATTGGGGAGATGGCTTTCAAACAGAAGAAAAACTTGCGGGAAGTGATTATCCCGGATACAGTCAGGGAGATAGAGAAAGACGCTTTCTTTGATTGTGACAATTTGGATAACGTGGTGATACCCGCTAGCGTCAACACCATCAAGGCCTACGCTTTCGCGGAGTGTGATAACCTGAAAACCATTACCTTCAAAGGGTCTCCCAAGCATTTAGCCCGTAATATCTTTTCCGATTGCGATAGGCTACATAATATTATGGTGCCCGCCGGTTGCGCCAAGGCTTTTATGAAAGCGCTTCATTTTATCAATGAAGATACGGATTTTCTCATTGTAGAGGAAGGCGGCGAAGGAGAAGCCAGCGTGAAGAAAATAGCCAAGGAGAGCAAGAAGGAAAGAAAGGACAAGAAAGAAAAGAAAAAGGAACGTAAGGAACCAGTCATGGAAGAAACCTCAACCAAATAACCTTATTATTTATCAAACAAGATGGGCAAAGAAGGGAAGAAAAAGGAAAACTATGTGGACCGCGACGTGAGTTGGATGTATTTCAACCATCGCATCCTGCAAGAAGGCAGGAAGGAGTATGTGCCTTTATTGGAACGCTTGTCGTTCCTGGGCATTTATTCCAATAACCTTGACGAGTTTTTCCGGGTGCGAGTGGCATCGCTCAATCGCCTGTTGGCAAGGGATGGCATCACCAAGTCTATGCGCAACCAAATCAAGAAAAGCTTGAAGACCATCAACTTACTCAACGAGACTTATAGCCAGGAGTATACAGAGGCCGTGCATCGGGTGCTGGGAGAGTTGGCGCTTCACAAGATAAGGATTGTCAATGAGATGCAGCTCAATGAGGAGCAAAAGAAATATCTCACCACCTTTTTCTACGAGAAGCTCAACGGTTCGGTGAATCCTATTTGGCTTTCGGAGATAAAAGATCTTTCTTCGCTAGAGGACAACCGTATCTATCTCTTGGTGGAGAAAAGCGGGAAAAGTGAGGGCGATAAACCTAAGTACGCCATCATCAAGGTTCCCGACAGGGTATATGGGCGTTGGCAAAAGATACCTTCCAGTGAGGGTTTCGATAATATCATGTACCTGGACGATGTGGTGCGCTATTGCCTCCCCTTGATATTCATAGGCTTCAAGGAGAGCCAGTTCAGGGCTTTCTCCTTTAAGTTCACCAAGGATGCCGAGATGGATCTCGACACAGAGAACGAGTTTGAATATAGCACGGTGGAAAAAGTGGCCGCGGGCGTAGACAGTCGTCGTAGAGGAGAGGCGGTACGCCTGCTTTATGATAAAGCCATGCCCAAGGAAGCGCTCAAGAAGATAAAAGACCGCATATCCGCCACGGAATGGGACACCATGTTGGCAGGTGGCCGATACCAGAACCATAAAGACCTGATGTCATTCCCCGCTTGTGGCCATGAGGAACTCAGGTATCCCAAGTGGCCGCAAATCATGCCCCCTGAGTTCTTGAAGGTACATGAAAGCGTGCTAGACCTCATCCGCCAACGTGACTTGTTTATCCATGTCCCCTACCATAGTTTTAATAGTTACATCCGCGTGCTGCAAGAAGCGGCCATACGTCCAGAGGTAAAGGTCATCAAGACCACGCTCTATCGTCTGGCCAAGGATTCCAAGGTGGTGAAAGCGCTTATCACCGCCGCCCGTAACGGGAAAGAAGTTACGGCCGTGGTAGAACTCCTGGCTCGTTTTGACGAGGAGAGTAATATCAAGTGGAGCAAGCGTATGCAGGAAGAGGGCGTCAATGTCATTTTCGGCGTGGAGGGACTGAAGATACATTCCAAGTTGCTTTACCTGGAGTCAAAGAAAGGCAATATCGCCTGCGTAGGCACTGGCAACTTCCACGAGGGAAACGCCAAGATCTATACCGACTATATGATGATGACAGCGCGTCCCCGCATTGTCAACGAGGTGGCCAAGGTGTTCAACTTTATAGACAGGCCTTTCTCGCAGGTACGTTTCCAGGAGTTGATGGTATCTCCTAACTCCATGAAGTCGAGGATACTCCGCCTGTTGGATACCGAGATAAAGAACGCCCAGGCAGGCAAGGAAGCCTGGGTGAAAATCAAGATTAACCATATCACGGAGCCGGAAGTAGTCAACAAGCTCTACCACGCTTCCTGTGCGGGGGTCAAGATAGACATACTCATCAGGGGCAACTGCTCTTTGGTGCCAGGTATTCCAGGACTGAGCGAGAACATTCGGTGCGTGGGCATTATTGACAGATACCTGGAGCATTCCCGCGTCTTGATTTTCTGCAATGGCGGCAATCCACGCTATTATCTTGGCAGCGCGGACTGGATGCCTCGCAATCTGCTTAACCGCATAGAGGTGATGACCCCCGTATATGATGAGACTTTGCGGGCAGACTTGTTACGCACCGTGGAATATGGTCTGAAAGATACTACCAACGCCCGTGTGGTAGACGGGAAAGGTACCAATGAGATACAGAAGGGGGAGTATTTCCGTTCGCAAGAAGAATTATACAAGGCATATTTAGCTGAAAACGAAAATGGGAACTAAGCAAGAAATGAAAGCCATTGACTTGACCCAAGGGCCAGTCAACTTGGCGGCTATAGACATTGGCTCAAACGGTGCCCGTCTGCTCATCAAGAAGTTTGATGACAATGCGCCGGAAGAAGAACGCATTCAGAAAGTCATGTTCATCCGTGTGCCTTTGCGTTTGGGTAAGGATGTATTCGCGCTCGACAAGGTGTCAAAGGAACGAGAGCGCATGATGCTCCACATGCTCAAGGGCTTTAAGCAGTTCATGAAGCTCAACCGCGTGGTGCGTTATCGCGCTTGCGCCACTTCGGCCATGCGTGATGCCGAGAATGGCAAAAAGGTATTGCGAAAGATAGAGAAGGAAACGGGTATTGTCCTCGACATCATCAAGGGAGAGGAGGAAGCCCATCTGCTCTATAACAACTTGTTGGAAAAGACAGACAGCAACATGGGCAACTTCGCTTACATCGACGTGGGCGGAGGCTCTACCGAGGTTTCTCTTATCCACGATGGCCAGTTGGCCGAGAGCCACTCCTATAATATAGGTACGCTTCGCTGTTTGAGTGATAAAGTGAAACCTGAGACCATCAAGCAATTTGAGTCGGAATTGCGTGACTTCGGCGTGAAGTATGACAACATCAGGATTATAGGCTCTGGCGGTAATATCAACAGGCTTTACAAGCTCACCCATGACGGGAAAGGCAAGAAGCAACAACTCAGCGTGACAGATCTGCGCCACATGTACGAGATGTTAAAGCCCTTGAGCGTAGAAGAGCGCATTATCTCCTTCAATCTCAAGGAAGACCGGGCGGACGTGATTATTCCCGCCGCCGAGATTTTCCTCAAGGCAGCGGAGTTCTTGAAGTGCGATACTATCTTGGTGCCCAACATCTCCTTGGCGGACAGTATCGTGGATGGACTCTATCGCGAATTGAAAGAAAACCAGCAAGTAGCCCAGCCCGCTCTTGATTAAATGGGCAGAGAAACAAAAATCCATCTTGCGTGTTGGGGAATGTCCCCATTCGCAAGATGGATAATCTTATAATACCCGTTATTTATCCTACAGACACTCGTTGTAAACTTCCGTTATCTTATCCCAGATGCGGCAATCAATGATTGATTTTATTTTATAGGGAGCATAATTCAATGAAATATGCTCCCTATATAGTACATATTTTATTGAATTATGTTCCCTATTCCATAATTTTAGCTATCTTTGCGCTGAAAACGAAATCATCATGGAAAAGAAAGTCATTCAAGAAATCATCTTGTGGCAACAAGATTTCATTCAAAACATAAAGTTGCAAAAACGCGACATAAAAATAGAACCTGCGGGAAACTACGTCCTCGTGGGGATGCGTCGTGCAGGAAAGACCTATATGCTTTACCAATATATCCAGCAATTGCTAAGTGAAGGGCATGACGTACATGAAATCTTGTTTGTCAATTTCGAGGATGAACGGATTACCGACATTAAAAAAGAAGACCTACACATTATTATTGACGCTTATCGTGAGCTGTTTGCACACGAACCGATAATTTTCCTCGACGAAATCCAAAACATTGACGGCTGGGAGCATTTTGCCAGAAGGCTTGCCGATGAAGGTCGGCGTGTATTCATTACCGGCAGTAACGCGCACATGCTGAGCCGGGAGATAGCTTCCACGCTTGGTGGCCGGTTTCTTATTCAAGAGATTTGGCCTTTCGCTTTTTCCGAATACCTGCAATATAAAGGAGTGACACTTCAACCACATTGGTATCTCACGTCTCAAAAAGCAGAAGTGATTCGTCTGCTTGGTGATTATTTTCAATTCGGCGGATTGGCCGAATCCTTTTCTTTCTCCGATAAGCGTCTTTGGCTTACGTCGCTATACCAGAAAGTGCTTTATTCGGATATCATTATCCGTAAAGGTATTCGTAACGAGCGAAGCATGACGCTTCTCATACGGAAACTAGCCGATAGCGTAATGCAACCCACTGCTGTAAAGCGGCTTCAAAATATCCTGCAAGGTGATGGCACTAAGATCAACCGCAATACCATATCCACCTATTTGTCCTATTTAAAAGAAGCGTTTCTCTGCTTTTCCATATCAAACTTTACCGATGCCATTCCGCAACGGGAGGTGATGCGGAAACATTACTTCTATGACAATGGCATTTTGAATCTTTTTCTCATCAACCCTGAAAGCAAGCTGCTTGAAAACCTTGTGGCCATCTATTTGCTGCGCACATACGGCGAAGGGGTATTTTATTACAACCGGAATGTGGAAGTCGATTTTTATATACCTTCGGAGCAACTAGGCGTACAAGTATCATATAATATGATTGGTCAAGAAACCCGCGAACGTGAAATCTCCGCTTTGGTCAAGCTGAATGCGTTCAAACCCTTAAAGCGTTCGATCATTATTACTTATAATGAGGAAGATGTCGTTGTGATGGGCAATCAGAGGATCGAGATCATCCCGGTTTGGAAATGGATGCTGGAAGGGAATGAAGCTATTGAAAAGTTATAGAGAGGCGTGACATATACAGCACCACGTCTCCACATTTGGGTATGCGAAAAAGCGTTATAGCGATTGACGTGATGGCCTGGCCATATTTGAATGACATTGCGCATGGGAAACGCAAGCAGGCATAGACATGCGGGAAATCACCCGAAGAGAAAAAGGGCTTCGAAGAAGTCCAGGATAGCTTAACCGCATGTGGAAAGCCTCAAGGAGGTTTCCCGCTTGCGGATGATAGCGTTTCCTATACTCTACGCGGGGCCTCGAAGAGGTCCAACGCCAGCTCTAAGGCAAAGCATATTATAAACAAAACCACCTGACCCTACACCTTATATATATAATAGGTGTAAAGCCAGGTGGTATTCTATGGCGGATAAACTATACCGTGCTGTTGCCGCTTATTACCTTCCCTTGTACATCTCCTCGTAGTACCGCTGGTAGTCGCCGCTGGTCACGTTGTCCATCCATGCCTGGTTGTCCAGGTACCAGCGCACGGTCTTCTCGATGCCTTCCTCGAACTGCAGGCTCGGTTCCCAGCCCAGTTCCCGCTGCAGCTTCCTTGAGTCAATGGCGTAGCGCATGTCGTGCCCCTTGCGGTCGGTCACGTAGGTTATCAAGTCCATGTCCTCTCCCTCCTGGCGGCCAAGCAGGCGGTCAACGGTCTTGATCACCACCTTGATGATGTCGATGTTCTTCCACTCGTTGAAGCCGCCGATGTTGTAGGTGTCGGCTGTCTTGCCCTTGTGGAATATCAGGTCTATCGCCTTCGCGTGGTCCTCCACGTAGAGCCAGTCCCTCACGTTCTCGCCCTTTCCGTAGACGGGCAACGGCTTCCTGTGGCGGATGTTATTAATGAATAAGGGTATCAACTTCTCGGGGAACTGGTATGGACCGTAGTTGTTGGAGCAATTCGTTACGATGGTCGGCATGCCGTAGGTGTCGTGGAAAGCACGGACGAAATGGTCTGAACTTGCCTTCGACGCGGAATAGGGAGAATGTGGGTTGTACTTCGTCTCCTCGGTGAAGAACTCCGTGCCGTAGGCGTGGTGGTGCTCCGAGCTGGCCTTCGTGGTGAAGGGAGACTCTATGCCCTCGGGATTGGTCAGCTCCAAAGCCCCGTAGACCTCGTCGGTGGAGATGTGGTAGAACCGCTTCCCCTCGTAGCCTTCGGGCAGGCTCTCCCAGTATTCCTTGGCGGCTTGCAACAGTGTCAGCGTGCCTATCACGTTGGTGTGGGCGAAAGTGAAGGGGTCCTTTATCGAGCGGTCGACGTGGCTCTCCGCCGCCAAGTGGATGATGCCGTCCACGTTATACTTCGCCATCAGCGACTTCACTGTCCCGTAGTCGCAGATGTCCGCCTTTACGAAGGTATAGTTCGGCTTGTCCTCCACGTCTTTCAGGTTGGCGAGGTTGCCGGCATACGTCAGCTTGTCGAGGTTGATTATGTGGTACTCGGGATATTTGTTTACGAACAGGCGTACCACGTGTGAGCCTATAAATCCCGCTCCGCCCGTTATGATGA
>OHYS01000075.1_pt1 | contig 68933 bp, 57 predicted proteins | sample 1580301 | NCBI WGS metagenome assembly OHYS01 (sample SAMEA3882531, study PRJEB24775) | human gut metagenome | biome: human-associated habitat; feature: intestine environment; material: feces | place: Netherlands | collected 2009/2010
TAAAATAATGTAGTTTATTTAAACAAAAACTGTCAACTTATTTCAGGAAAAGACAAACATCATCAATCGCAATACGAAAGACGGTCTTTCAACATCCAATATGCCACATATTGCGACACCAAAAGCCACCTTTTACAACAGAACAATCATATAACAAATTTTCGCTTTCACATATTCAAAACATATTACAAACACCACATCAGTTTTGCAGAAAAGATGAAAACCATAACTGCCAATAAAGCCTATAAACGAAATAAAAACTATATACTTTAATAAAATGCTATTGATACATACTAACAAAAAAATAATTTACACCATGCTTTTAAACAATAAATGCTGCTATTTGCGATAAAATATGATACAAATATTCCACATAAAAGATGTTGGTAATAAACAAAATATTCAAACCTATGATAGGATGACGTGAAAACGACTGCTTTTACATAACTTCACGACAGACATAATAAAACACACTTTAATACGTTCTAAATATTGATTTTAGAATATAATAAAATGAACAAATTTGAATCTTTCGTTTATAAAAGAGTAAAAAACAATTATGTCTTAAAAAACATAATAAGGAACATATACCAAGGATTCTACGATCTGTTGCCTAACTACGAATCAAAATTTTGTTCTATTCCTATAGTACATAAAGATTGTTTTTTCGGTTTTCACGATCTAAACCCCTTCAACAGCGATAACAGCCGCATACTTTCAAATCGATTAACAATACCATTACATATGCCAACAAAAGACGATGTACTAGAAGTTGGCTATTGGGAAGGCCAAGAATTTAACTCATGGAAAAAAATTGGCGAAACAAAGTCATGGAATTACCATAAAGGTTGTCGCCTACAATGGATTGACGATTGTAATTGTATATACAATGTTGTCGATGGAGAAACCGTAAAATCACAAATAACAAACATAACGACAGGAAAGGACAGACTTATCAACTGGCCGATAGACACAGTAAGCTCCAATGGCCGTTACGCCACAACATTCAGTTATGAAAGGCTCCAACAAATGATGCCTGGTTATGGATATATTTATAAAGATGGCGATTCATACCTTGATGAATTTAAACCGTCTAAAAGTGGACTTTTCTTGATCGATCTAAAAGAAAACAAGAGAACATTACTCATTGACTTGGAAAGTATAGCTTCAATTAAACCAGAAAGTGACATGGACGATGCTATGCACTTTGTAACACACACAGAAATTTCTCCAGATAACAGATACATTTCATTTTTGCATAGATGGTATAAAGGAGTAAGACGTAAAACACGATTAATAGTATTTGATAGAGATACGAAAAAAATTTTTTTATCACCAACAGACGGGATGGTGTCACACTATTGTTGGAACTCCGCAAACGGAATAATAGCCTACTGCAGAATTGACAACATTGACTCACATGTGTATTTTTTCACCCCAGATATGAAAAAATACAAAAGATGCGGTTATCCCACACTCAACTCTGACGGACATCACCATTTCATAAACAACGATGAATTTATCGTTGACACTTACCCTGACAAATATCGCCATGCAAGACTTTACAAGGTTAACGTAAAGACGGATAAAGTGAAACTGATGGCAAATGTAAGGAGTTACAAGAAATTTGCATCACCCACAATTTACAAACATTGGTCATGTGACCTTCACCCACGATGTAGCGCCGACGGGAAGTGGATATCGTTCGACAGCGTATTTACGGGAACACGAAGCCTCTGCATAATGAAAAATGAAGAAAACAATAAGGACATTCAACGATAGAATGCCCTTATTATATATGACAAGGCCTCAACATTGCATTTGGTGTAAAACCTCGACGGCATCTTAGAGGTTGAAGCATGTTCCCTATCAACGACCTTTATCTCAGGATCATAATACACAGTCAAACCATTGACACGACATTTCTCTGCCAAATATATCTCTTCCCCAAAAAGAAATACTGGATAATCTATTATACCACACCTTTTGAAATACTCTTTAGTTAGAATGATGAATGAACCGTGGCCGCTATAAATTTCACCAGGAGCGTGAACTTGATATTTTTTCCGCTGATACAATGTTTTCTTATAAACAGAATTAAGCAAAGGATATTTGAACATCAACCGCAACATCCTCAATCTTCGCAAAGAGTAACGAGCCATTATCTTCGGATTTCTGTCACGGTGTTCATCCTCAGAGTATATTTGTGGAGCAATCCAACCGACTGTATTATTCCTATCATACTTGCTAACCAGATTAGCCAATGCATCTTGCTCAATCATTATATCCACATTACTTATTATTACATAATCAAAATCTTCTGCAGGCACATCACACATCATACGACCAACAGCTCCAAAATACCCAAGATTTTCATTGTATGCAAATATTTTCAAATTGATGTTATGCACATTGGTCGATATTGCCTTTATATTCCTTTCTGTGTTATCGGCAACAAATACGCTTACGGAGACATCACCAGCATATTTGGCAGCCTTATCAACAGAGCACAGGAAAGAATCCAAAAACTCATAAGAATTATAATTAACACAAAATATAGCTATTTTTTTCATTGTTTATGATTTTCATTTGGAAACTAATCCATAAAAAATTCCTTTAAGCATAAATTTACAAGACTCAAATCCATTTTCGGTTAACAATGGTACATAAATTAACCTAAACATATATTTAACGCCAACAAAAAACTTCCATTTTTTTGGAACGTATTTTCTTCGTAACATCCAAATATAATTCCTATATTGGTAAAAATACCTAAATGGAACTGATACTATATCATTAATTGGACCTATACGAATACGTTTCTTTCCGATTGAATGCACAATAGATATTTTTGTTGATATACAACATACATACCCTTTTGCTCCAGCCCGCCAACACCATTCACTATCAACCAAATCAATAAAAAGATTTTCTTCAAACATTCCTACATCTTCAAGCACAACCCTACTTATACAACAACCTGAAGATATAATATTTCGCTTAAAAATCAAATCTGGAGCCAAATATCTTATTTTATGAATTTTTGAAGCATATGCAATATCAGAAATTCCATCAGTCAACATGGGCCCTAATGCTGCTAAATTTTGTTTTTGTGAATAAACTCGCAAATATTCATTAACAATATCTCGAGGATAGTTATCAGGTACTACACTATCTTGATCAAGAAAAACTATGAAACTAACATTTTTGTGACTTAGCACCCTTTGCAAACCAATATTTTGCGCCTTTGCTATACCTAAATTTGCATTATTATATATATAATCAAATTTACCAAATCTGTCAGAATTAATAATCGGTTTTGGAGAATTATCTACAATTACACCGAAATATATGTCTGATAAACGTTCAATACATTTTATCTGAATCTTTGACGGATTGTAAAAAACTACTATTATTGAAATACTATCAGATTCTTTCATAAGCTAAACAACATTGGTTTATAAAAACAAAAGCCATAATACCTAAGACGCCTCAAATATTTTTTGAACAAAAACATAAATTATAAATAGAGTTATTGAAAGCATGCACACAATAGATAAACCTGCCCATTGAGGCCTGATCGTATAAAAAATATATGTATAAACCAAAATTTGCACAATGCCATACAACTCGCTTAGTCTTATTGACAATATTGGAAATTGCGCAAAAAAAAGGTACACAAATATAGAAAGCCCCATAATCCTCATAATTATTGGCAAATACTTATTTTTTAAAGCTATTGTATCGTAAAAAAACAATACATAAAAATATATTACACATTTAACTATAAAAACAAGATTAAACACATTTATTTCATCTCCTGCAATTCCTTTATCACGCAAGGTCTCATAAATTTCCAATTTTTCAGTGATGTATGGTATTTGTATTTGTGTCATTATATTCACTTGTGCAAAATATGCCAAATAACCAAACGGAACGATTGCAGCCCAAATCCAACGCTCACGTCCACTCATTTCCTTTCGACTAATAAAAGCTATCGGCAACAAAGCTATTGCTGAATAATGAAAAAAACAACCTAATAGTAATAAGCCCATGGCTATCTTCCTTTGACCGTTATAGATAAAAGGAATTGAACACAACGTCAAACCAGAAACTATCGACGCACGCATTTGCGTAAGATCATGAAGTAAATAATAATATCCCAAATATACAGCAACAGGCAAAAACCACACTCCAGATATCCTACGAAAAGCGATCATTTTAAGGGACACTCCAATAATTGCATAAAAAAGGAATATTGAATGTACATCATTAGATATAAAATTAAAAATATGAGACAAAAATATATAAGAATATTCTACTGCAAATGAAATTTCTGGAGAGTCATAGTTATTGAAAAAATATTCATAATTCTCTGAATCACGATCAGCACCAATTTCCCTAAAACCCGCCAACAATATTAACACAACCGTCAACATCATATAAACAGTACGATTGTATCTTTGCATTTTATCTTCCAGTAAAGACAAAATGCAAACTAATATCAATATGGCAAATAGTATTGATTCCACTTATTATCTTATCTCAATTATAAAACCTATTCGGACTTCGCATATTTATACACCGTAATAACAACAAAAGCCAAAGATGTCATAACTGCAACAAAAATCATGCGTTTAGGTCCAGCCGGTTTTATTGGCACTGTAGCACACTTTAAGGTTGTAAAAGCCGGCGTCCTCTCCTGTACCTTGGCTTGTGCAAGTTGTAATTGCGTGGTTAATGAGCTGTAAATATTATAACGTAACTGCATTTCATTTTCAAGATTCTCCTGCTTTGCCCTAAACGATTCAAGCACTAGCTCCTGGTTTGAATCTGAAAATGAAGCATATCTTTGTCTTGCCTTATCATATTCAATCTTAGCTTCAACATACAATTTTTTAGTCTGTCGCAAATCGTTACGTGCTTTATTTGTTCTATACTCTGTTATAAACTGCTGCAATTTTACCCTCACTGAATCTGCAATAGTAGCACAAACCAACGGATCTTGGTCTTCCACACTTATAGATATTACACTTGTCTTTTTATCTACACTACATAAAATCTTTCCAGTTATCGTCTGAACTATATCCTGCTGCTTCTTTGACAATCTGAATGGATTTATTTCTCCCTTGCGACTAAAGACAGTTGTATCTTTTTCCTCAAATAATTTAGCCACTGCTCCTCTAATCTTATCCCACCAAGGAAATTCTTGATGATTTTGAAGATACTCATAGTATGAATATGACCGTCCTTCATTTGTCTTAATTATTATAGGAAAAAGACTTACTATAAAATTTGTTGATCCCATTAAATCTGGATATAATTCAGGAGAAATGGCATCACCAGATGCTAAGTTTCCAGATAAATCAAAACCAAAAGACGATGCAATATTTGCCATTCCCCCACTCAAACTTGACGAGTTACTAAGTTCTGGCGCCAAAGAAACATCACATATGTAATATCTTGGAACACATAAAATCAAGAAACATGATAAAACAAAAACTATCGGCAAAACTACCAAATAAGTTTTCAAATTCATAGATATTACTTTTATTGCCTTACCCAAGTCAATTTGTTTGACGGAAACATTATTTTTTACTTTCAAATTATCCATCATTCTTTATAAATTTATGTTTACAATAAGTATAATTGTTTTTTATATAAAATCACATTAATCCTTCAATTTTCTGTTGACAAAATCAGACAAGACTAATATAAAATCACTTTTTCATATTTGAATAAATGTTTTCTTCACCAATATATTTATAAACGTCCTCCTTAAAAAAGCCCTTACATTGCTACTAATTCCAATGAAATAAAATGAAGTAAAACAACATATAATAGACACAAAGAAAATAATAAAAAAGCGTAAAAAACCTTCTTCCATATTTAAATATACAAATAAAGGTATAATAACAGCCACAATAGTAGATATGATGACCTTAAGCAATACTTCCTTGAAATAGACAACTATATTTATACTTAACTGCTGCCTTTGTATTATTATGGAAGCAACCTGCATCACTGCACTAACTAATACATTCACAATGATAATAGTATAAGGCTCAAACCTATATAATTTCCATAAAACGTAAGTAATTAAAAGATTCATCAAATTTATACTACCAGTAACAAGATGTATGCGAGCTATATGCCCTGTAGCCTGCAATGCCATCCATGTAGGTGTAACAAAATTGTAAACCAACGAATTTATCAATATTAATCTAACAAAGGCAACTGTATATTCAGGAACATTTTTAAGCCAAATAGAAAGAATTGGATTTATTTCAAGAAAAACAGGTAAAACAATAGTAAACAACAAATAATAAGCAAAAGTTGTTGAGTTAAATACAAGCTGTTTAAAATAGTCTTTATCATTTTGTGCATAAGACTTTATTATCTGTGGATTTACTGCAGTATAAATACCATTGGCAAAAGTGCTCATTGCACTATTTACTTGCATAGCCAAGCCACGTACTGCATTTAACGCTGGTCCATAAAAAATATTTAACAATATACTCTGCCCTTGATTTACTACAGCTGTAGCCATATTTCCAAAAGTACTTAGGCCTGCGAATTTCGACATTTCTATAAATAAAGATTTTGACCACGTCCATTTGTATGAAGACTCAATAAAATTTCTCTTTGCGTAAAAATAATTAATACAAAAAGAAATAATTGCAGGCGTAGTCATCAACAATGCATAAACCACCAATTTATCTGATGAAACAAAATATAACGCAAATGCTGCAACAAACTTCATGACACTTTGAATTATTCCAATGAAAGCGTACACTCCCATCTTCTCATGTGCCATAATGTCAGAACTATATGGAGTTCCTATTATAGTCAACGCAAAAGAAAATATTGATGATTGATATATTAAATTCGCTGCAAATATTTTTTCTACAGGAAATACTAGCTGTGTATTAATAAACCACAATCCAACCGTTTCCCCAAGAAAAATGACAACCAACGCGATAAGGACATGAATATTAACAGCCATTGAAAAAACCTCATTTGTTCCATCATCATTACCTAGTCCTATATTAAAAGCCAAAAAACGATTAACAGCCAACGTCATAGAATTACAAACAAAACTCAAGACTATAATTAGTCCTCCAACAAGATTGTATATACCAAAATCTTGTACTCCTAAAACGTCAAGAGCGACTCTAGATGTATAAAGCCCTAATAGCATTGCAAAGAACAGTCGTACATACAACAATACAGAATTCTTTGCTATTCTTTTCGTCTTTATGACTTTTTCCTCATCCATTCTATTTTAGCACAACTTTTTTATATGCAGATTTCGCCAATTTACATATAAAAGAGGGAATTCTGACAAGAATATCATAAACAAACACAGACATATCTGAAACATACTTAACATAACGTCTATTCTCTCGATAACTTTTTAAATATACGTCCCCAAAATTGGCTTTTCCACACAAAACAGATACCACTGAAAATAAACCAGTATACCTATTATGATCCTTTAAAACCTTCCATTTAATATCAATATCTATTTGATTAGGTAACGACATTACATAAATGAACCACAGCTTGCCAAAATTAAGAAAAGGATGACACGTCCACCCTGTTTTTTTTAATCCAGGAACATCCAATCCTCGAACTTTTACATCATTAAGATAAAATACCTTAAAATCATTTCTTAGGCACAAATTCTCTACAAATATCCCCATATGTAAAAAAGTTGTTCCTATATATCTATGATATAAAGATTTATTTATAAAAAATGTTGGAATAATACAAGACGAATTATTTGTTATATGCCATCCCTGTTCAGACATTAACACATTTATGTCCGAATAAACTTTAGAAGGCATTTTCATATTGTCATGACAATTTAAAATCAATGCATCATATGCATTTTCAGACAGTAAGTCTATTATTTTCTTTAACCCTCCAAAATCAACACATCTCGTATCTCCAAGCAACCAACAATATGGGGTGTCACATGCTTCATACGCATTTATAAAATTTGCATCCATCCCACAGTTTTTACATAATAATACATACTTAAGATCTTTAAAACGTGTTTTCCATTTTAAACTTATATCTTTAGTGTTATCACTTGATCCGTCATCGCTTACTATTACTTTAAATAATAAACCTTTTTGCTCATACTCAAATAAAGTAGCCAAAAGATAATCAACAGCTTTTGCCCGATTATATGTAGTTATCAAAATTGATAATAATGCTTCATTCTTCATATTATTTTTCTAAAATATGATTTCGTTTATTTTTTCATAATGCGCCTGGTGCCGATATGATACAGAAAACAAATATTGCCCTAATTTGTACAAATACAATTACTTAAACAAATTTGCCACCGTCGCTATCATCGTCGCAATTGAGGCGGCAGATGTTCCGATTGACAGTTTCTCTGCTACTGACATGGTGTTGACCTTCTTCTGTGGCACGAATATCTCGCAGCCGGGCCTTGGCTTGGCGCCTTCGCTAACCTTGCCTATCATGCCGTTCATGTAGACAATGAATGTCTGACTTTTCTTTGCCTTGGTACTAAATCCGCCGGCTTGATTGATATAATATTTAACCTTTTTGCCTTTCTGGAAACCTACGGTATTGGGATACATCACCTCGCCATTGATTTTTACCGTAGCCGAATATTGAGGAACAACGAGACGGTCTCCTTCACGCAGAACAATGTCTGCGTCACTACCTGGGTTGGCAAGAGCCTTGTCAAGCTCAATACCAACCGAATAGGTTTCAGGTATTTCATATTTTTCCAACGCAGCAGAACTTTGCAGGTCTATCTGTTTGTTCTGAGCGGCGGCCTCTACTTGAAGTTGCCGAGCCTGTTCCCTTGCCATCTCCAAAACGGTCTCCATACGCTTGCGCTCGGCATCGTTAAGTTTACGCTCCAACCGGGCACCAGGAACGTAGGCACGGTCGTTCACGCCTCCTGCGCTTTTAATCAGGTCGCTAAGGCGCTGATTCTTTTTAGATAACGTATAGGTCCCACTGAACATCACCTCACCGTCCACAATTACATTCTGCTGTTTGTAGAAACCTGGGCTCTTGCGGACGTATACCTCATCAAACGGCATTAGCTTAAAGCCCGGTTCGCCGTCGATTACGAATCCGTCCTTAAGAGCGAAAGTATATGTGCGGGCTATTATCGAGTCGGTTGTCAATGCTTTTGGGTTGACAAGACGGCGCGATACATCCACCTTGACGGTAGAAGCTGTCTGCTTAAGACCTCCGGCCTGCAATACAAAGTCCTCAAGAGTCTCGTTATCAGCATATTTGTAGACACCGGGATAATTCACTTCACCGTGTATGGTTATAGTCTGTTCCTCCATCATTTCCTGCTTTGTGGGAATGAAAAGCACGTCGTTATTCTGTATTGGCACGTCGGCCACGGTACCGGCAAGTATGCCTTCCACGTCAACAGGTATAACTTCAAGCGTACGGTCAGGCTTCATACGGTGCATTACGGCACGGGCGGTAAAGGCTTCTTCCTTCAGTCCGTCGGCATGCTCTATCAGCGAGCGCACGCTCGTGATGTTCCCGCCAACCTGGTACATTCCGGGACGGAACACGGCACCCTTAATTTCAACCATGTTGGAGAAGCGCGCCAGGATGGAATCTACGCTTACGGAATCGGCATCAGCCAGCTGGAACGCGCTCATATCAAACTCGTCCACATTATAGACGGAATATTCGCGGCCAGTCTTACGCACCAACCTTACAGATTTCTTGTATGCGTCGCCCGTAAATCCGCCGGCATACTTGAGCAACGTTGCCACGCTCTCGTTCTTCTTCATTTCATAGAACATCGGGCGTTTTACCTTTCCCGTAATATTAACCAGGCAATCATACGGGCCTACGGAAATAACGTCGTTATCGGTAAGGCGGACATTACCCGTCAGCTTACCATTAAGGATATAGTCGTAAATGTCGACGGTTGACACCAAGCGGTTGTTACGGTAAACTTTTATATTACGCAAAGTACCGAGGTCATTGGTGCCTCCTGCCATATAAAGCGCATGGAACACTGTGGCAAACGCCGGCAGGGTATATGTTCCGGGGTTATTGACCTCACCCATCACGTTTACCATTATGGTGCGTGTCTGGCCTACGGTCAGTCTTATTTTCGAACTACTGTAGCGCGAGCCGATAGTGGAACGCAGCCTTGCGTTAGCCTCATCCACGGTCAAGCCTCCTACCTGCACCGGGCCGTAGCCTTCAATCGTCACGGTTCCGTCTGGAGACACAGTTCCCTCAATTGTTTTCTGAGAAGCGCCATAAATGTCTATAAACACGGCGTCGCCAGGACCGAGGCGGTAATTCCGTGGCGTAGCGATGTTCATGTCGGGCTCGAACGTAAGGTCTTTATTATTGAATATGTCACGGCCGAACACCTTTGTCTCTTTCTTGTCCTTGTCGGCAAAATACTTCTCAACGATGGCTGCCGTGTCAGGTATAAAGTTGTTCAGTTCGTCACGCATCATCAGCCAGTCCTCATTGCTCTCGTCATACACGCCCTCGTTCACGTTCTCACGTCCGTCAGACAGTCTGTACGATGGCAGGATGTCTTTTTCCGTAGCACGGGTTACCGTCTGCTTGGAGTCGCCTGTCATACGGTTGCCGGTAGTGGTCTTGCCGTTATTGGTACGCATGCGGTTGCCCGTTGCGCTTGAATTCGAGTTTACTGTGCCCAAGCCTTGGTTATTGGCCATACGCTCATATTTCTGCCTGACACGCCGAATCTGCGATATGTCAACGCCCCGCTGCATAAGTTTTGTCACAATCTGCGACTGGGACGTACCGGAAGAATTCTCTTCCACAACGAATTCAAGCACTTGTTCGTCAGTCATCGTAGATTGCGCTACGGCACACACCGGCAGCAACAACACAATGAAAACCAATATGAAGAATTTTCTTATATACATATTATAAAAATACATTATTCCATTAATTATAAACTTTCTGGCCCAAGCCCAGGCTGCGTCTAAAATTTCTTGCCTCTGAGCATGCTCGCCACCGTGCGGATTATTATACGGAAATCGAGCCACAATGACCTACGTTCAAGATAACTGACATCCATCCTAAGCCTTGTCAACATCTTTTCCATCGTGTCCGTATATCCGTTGTACAACGTTGCTTCCGACGTAAGCCCTGGCCTCATCTTATATATAAGCTCATACTCTGGAGCTACGGCCGTGATTTTATCAATGAAGAACTTTCGCTCAGGGCGCGGCCCCACGAACGACATGTCTCCCCTGAGCACGTTCCACAACTGCGGCAGCTCGTCAAGATGGTGTTCACGCAGATACCGCTCCGTCCTGGTGGAGTTGCTTTCGTCACATCTTGCCACAAGCCTCGGCTCGGTCTCACGGCCGCTCAACGTCCTGAACTTGTATATCGTAAACGGCTTTCCGCCATATCCAATCCGCTCTTGGGAGAATATCACCGGACCGTTGCCCTGCCTTTTAAGCATTATATAGATTACAAGGTATGCCGGCGAGAGTACAATCAGGCCTACAAGCGCGGCCACAAAGTCAAGCGCTCGCTTCACTCCCCTTTGCATGGCACCCATAGCGTCGTGCCCCCGCACAACATCAGCCCTACCGTAACTATACAAACTGTCCACTTTTATTCTTCAGCCTTTTTCCGTTATTATACCATCAATATATATAACATGAAAAATCCGAAATTGTTGCAAAGATAGCACATTTTATTTTAATACAATCGTTTTTACTACCACTATTTTCATTACAGACTCCCCGCACTATCCGCTTGCGGCAGCCGTCGAAACGCCAAAATCAAGCTTTAGCGGGCACACGAGCAGCCACTGTCATAATGCATTGAAACACAACACGTTACAACAAGCCACATATTAGACTGCAAAAGACCGCATTTTATGTTCCAATTAACGGCCTTTTACATTCCGAAAGACCACCTTTCATAAAAACGGCAACAGCTATACATGACGCGATAAATCCATTCTACAATGAATAAAAAAAGTTAAAACAAGAGGCATACACTTGTCTGTCAACAGAAAAAGACATATCTTTGCATAAATATCTTCGTGCCAAAAGCACGTTGTCAAGGGGTTGACTGGATTTGACAGCGGGTTGGAATGGTACGTAAGCACGCGGAGCGCAGTCTGTCGGCTCCTGAATCTCGGCAGTCATAAATTTATCTGGCGAAAACAAATACGCTCTCGCTGCCTAATCGAAGCATAGTAGATTATCGGCTTAATCCAGTCACAAGGTGACAGGACGAGACATCGCTCGGAAGCTGTTGTTCCGAAGCATTCCGGTAAAGCGGTGCGGTTAAATCGGAAATAGTCATGCTCGGCCCCGCGCGCATGATGAAAATTCAGGGGATAAGGTCGTTGTTGGTGGTCCGGGTCTTGCAACGACACGAAAACCGAAGGCCGGAATAAGCGTGTAGAAAGCGTATGGTTTCCCTGTTTGGACGAGGGTTCGATTCCCTCCAGCTCCACAAAGGTACTACGGATGTAGTGCCTTTTTTGTTGCATGAAACAAATATTAATCTTATAGATACATTTTGTAACCGCATTTACCGTGTTTACAGTTAACTTTGCAGTGTTGTTGGCTTTGTCTGACGAAGACAATTGAACATGTAATTAAACAATACTAAAAAACATATTATGAAAAGAAAAAGCATCATCAGGTTTACCACTCTTGCAATGCTGGCCTATGCCATGCCAAACTTTGCCTCGGCTGTTGCCGACGGACAGGACGAAGGTTTTGCCATGTTCGACAACTTCGTATATTCCGGCAATGACGACTTTTATAACTCCAACCCATTGCCTGGACCGTCATCATTCTACAACCCGATACTTCCGGGATGGAACTCAGACCCGAGCATTTGCCGTGCCGGAGACGACTATTTTATGGTAACATCTACATTCTCGTACTTCCCGGGCGTGCCATTGTTCCACAGCAAAGACCTGCTTAACTGGAAACAGGTAGGCTACGTTCTGGACAGGCCGTCACAGCTTCCGCTCGACGGGCAGAAAACGTCTGAAGGCATTTTCGCTCCCGCGATATCATACAACCCGAACAATAAAACGTTCTACATGATTACTACCAACATCAGGCTGGGCAACTTCTTCGTAAAGACAAAGGATCCGTTCGGCGAATGGTCTGACCCGATACGCCTGCCCGACGTTGGCGGAATTGACCCATCGTTCTTCTTTGACGACAACGGTAAGGCTTATATCGTCAACAACGATGCTCCCGAAGGGCCTGCTGAATACGACGGACACAGAGCCATCAAAGTAAGAGAGTTTGACGTTGCGACAGACAAGACGGTAGGACCTACGAAGGTTCTTGTAAACAAGGGCGTGCATCCCGAGGACAAACCTATCTGGATTGAGGGGCCGCACATGTATAAAATCAACGGCAAGTATTACCTCATGGACGCTGAGGGCGGAACTTCCGACATGCACTCAGAGGTTATATTCAGGAGCGACAGTCCGTTCGGACCGTTTGTTCCGGCAAAGCAAAACCCGATTCTTACGCAACGCCACCTGCCTGCCGACCGTCCTAATCCTGTAACGTGCGCAGGCCATGCCGACCTGGTACAGACTCCGGAAGGCGACTGGTATGCCGTGTTCCTTGCCTGCCGGCCGTATGACGGCAAGTCGGAAAACCTTGGACGGGAGACATTCCTCATGCCTGTCAGATGGAACGCCGACGGATTTCCATATATCACCGAAGGCAACGAGACTGTACCTCTGGTGTCGGAAGTCAAGGGGGCCACACGAGGAAATGACGTTACCTTCGGCAACTTTACTTACAAAGACGACTTTTCAAGCGCTGAACTCGACCTCGGCTGGTTCTCACTGCGCGCCCCGGCAAGCACTTTCTGCTCATTGTCGAAAAACAAGGGATACCTTACCATGCCGTGCATTGACGTAAAGGCATCAGAAATGAAGACGCCGGCATTAGTCACACGCAGAATCAGCCACCATAAATTTGAATGTTCAACGCGCCTTACTTTTTCTCCCGCACAGGCAGGCGACAAGGCTGGCTTGATGTTATACAAGGACGAGAACCATCAATACCTGCTATGTGTGGTCAAGACCAATGACGGCAGACAGGTAGAGGTACTGAAGGTTTCGGACGGAGGAGCCGAGGAGGTAATGGCATTCTCACCGATAAACAATGACAATAATGATATAAGCCTTAAGGTTACATCCGACGGGCCGACGTTCAGTTTCCACTACTCAAAGAACGGCAACGATTGGGAAGCCCTCAAAACCGGTGTTGACGCATACTATCTTACAACACGCAACGCCGGCGGATTCACCGGCACTACAATCGGACTGTATACATCATCTAAATAGAACAAGGCAACGCCGAATGGTCTCAAGGCAAATCAACGGCCGTTAGTTAATAGCTGACGGCCGTCTTTATATCCCGGCATGAGCGGTCAGAGCTACATAAAAATCAATAATTCACGCAAAACAGCAAAAGACTTTCTTTTTGAATTTCTCTAAATACGGAGAGAGGCCTCGCCGTAAAAATATCGCCAGCTGTACGTAAATAACGCAAAAAATCATGTGCAAACATAAAGCATTGGCACTCAATATGATAAAGCAGATATGCCTAAAATGTGCAAACAACATGGCATTTTTAACCTCTATCCGAGCCGTTAATTCACACAAAAGACCATATTTCACACCACCAAAAGCCGTCCTGACACTTTGCCCGGACGGCTTTTTACAACCACAAACATGGCATTTTGCGGTGTAAAACGCCATGTTTCGCAATGCGATAAACGGCATTCCACACTCCACTGAGGCTTCTATGACAAGAAGAAAACTCTATTTCGGCCATTAAGGTGAACATTTTTCATTTTACATATTGCCACGTTTCAACTGGCTTTACATATCACAACGTCATATTGTCGGAATTTTTGTACGGCACGAAAATCCGCCAACACATCCGCATAAACCCATTATTAACTCTTATTATGAATAAAAAACATTTTTCCGACAGTACAAAATGCCAGTTCTTACGTCATATACATAAAAAAGAATCATGGCATATAAGAAGAATTTATGGTTTACATTAATAGCCGTGTTGCCGGTATTGGCCTTGAACGTCAGTGCCGGCAACATTGTTTTAAATGAAAATACAGTCGGGGCAAAGGCTATGCCGGCAGTAATCGAAGACATAGCCGGCACTCCGTTCAAGATGAAAACCCCTGAACGTCCCACGTTCCCCGACAGAACGGTGACGGTAAACAAAGGCTCAATAGGTGCCGACGGAAAAATCACCGAGGCAATAAACGGACTCATTGCCGACATATCGAAACGTGGCGGAGGAACGGTAAAAGTGCCGTCCGGACACTGGATGTCAGGACGCATCGTGCTGAAAAGCAACGTCAACCTGCATTTGGAAGAAGGCGCGGTGATAGAATTTTCAGGTTCGATAGACGACTATCAGCCAGCCGTATTCACCAGGCATGAGGGTATAGAGATAATGGGCGCCGGAGCATTTATATACGCAAACAAAGAGAAAAACATAGCCCTGACCGGCAAAGGCACAATAATGGGGCCGCCGATGAGCGCCTCAATGCGCACACTGCCCAACGGCAAGAGCGTTGTAGAGAATGACGTACCCCATGACATGCCCGTAAAACAACGTATTTGCGACGGCTATGAAGGACGCACGTTCTACCGTCCAAAATCATTCTCGCCGATAAACTGCAAGAACGTACTCGTAGAAGGCGTAACATTCGAGCGCAGCGTATTGTGGAACGTCAACCCTGTGTATTGCGAAAACGTCATAATACGCGGTATAACGGTCAACTCAACCGACGTGCCCAGCGGCGACGGAATAGACATTTCGTCATGCAAGAACGTATTGATAGAATACTCTACGCTGAACTGCGGCGACGATTGCTTCACGCTGAAAGCAGGCAGGTGTGAAGACGGGCTGCGAGTAAACCGTCCCACGGAAAACGTCGTGATACGCTATTGCCTAGCCAAAGAAGGACACGGAGGAATAACCTGCGGCAGCGAAACCGCCGGAGGCATAAACAACGTGTACCTGCACGACTGCCTGTTCTACGGCACACGCACCGGATTCCGCTTCAAGACAAGACGTAACCGCGGAGGGACTGTAGCCGGAATAACCTACGAGAACATACGCCTTGTAAACGTACGCGAGGCTTTCACATGGGACCTGCTCGGCTCGGCTACATACATGGGCGAGCTCGCACGCCGATATCCCCCGCTCGACATAACGCCACTTACGCCGACTGTAAAGGACATAACAATACGCAACTTCACCGTCGAATCGGCCGACAGGCTGCTTACCGTCAACGGAATACCGGAAATCCCGTGCTCAAACATACTTATCGAAAACGGAGATATAAGGACTAACCGCATAATAAGAACGATGAACGACGCTGACGGATTCATCTTCCGTAACCTTGAGATACAAGCAACCGACAACAGAATGACCATTGACGACAGCCGCAACATCACATTTGACAACGTGACATTTCACATACCCGACAACACACTTGACATTGAGATAAAAGGCAAAAAAGCCGGCAACATAACAATAAAGGACGGCGACAAGACAATAAAATGCCATAACGGACTGAACCCTCTCGATTGAAAGGATTAAAAGCCTACAGCTTTCAGTTAAACAAATTACCAAGCATGTACTCTCACAATAATGAGGAATTATTAAATTATGTGAGTACATGCTTTTTTAATTATTAAATGAACAAACTAAACTCACAAAACAATACTAAACACGAAAAACATCCTATTTTTTATCCTACACGTAGCTATTATGAGAAATAATGAGTAATTTTGCACCAAAATATAAAGTTATGGAAAACAATCTTGTCTCTGTCATAATGCCAACCTACAATACAGGAGGCATTTTGGAAGATAGCATAAACAATATATTAAAACAAACATATAAAAATTTAGAACTTATCATTACAGATGACAAATCAAATGATAAAACAACATTAGACATATTAGAAAGATACAAAAAGAAAGATGAAAGGGTAAAAGTTTTTTATCTAGAAAAAAATATGGGATCAGGGTATGCCCGTAACATTTCCATAAAAAATGCTAAAGGAAGGTATATTGCGTTTTGCGACAGTGACGATATCTGGTTTCCTGATAAATTGGAAAGACAATTAGAATATATGAAACACAAAGGTTGTAGTGTAACATATTCTTCTTATATATTATGCAATATGGAAAATAAAGAAGAAGGCATTGTCATATCACCCAGTAAAGTTACATTCAATATGATGAAACATGATAATAAAATAGGATGTCTTACACTTCTTTATGATGTAGAAAAGAACGGGAAACAATATTTCCCGTTACTGCGTAAACGACAAGACTGGGCAATGTTGCTTACTCTATTAAAAAAAAGTGGAAACGCATACGGTATTAAAGCACCATTAGCATATTATCGTATACGTCCAAATTCTTTATCACACAATAAAATTTCACTTATTAAGTACAATATAGACGTTTACAACAAAATATTAGGCTTTACTAAAGCAAAAGCATATATATATTTCTTTTTTATCTTTCTTCCGTGTTATTTCACAAAAAAAATAAGAATAAAACGTTTAAGCAATAAATATATGAAACACAAAGTTTCATTTTAAAACCTATCTACAATATATCAAAATTTTCTTTATATTTATCATGCAATATTCACAATGAAAAAGCGTTTAATAAGTAAATTGACTAAATATATAAATATCTGCATACAAAAAAGATGAACGCATTTGTGAATTTTATCAGAAGATTTTTTGACATAATCATTTCTATTATATGCTTAATTGTTTTTTCTCCTCTATTTTTAATTTGTTACATTGCAATAAAAATTGAAGATAACGGCGACGCCATTTTCAAACAAGAACGAATAGGTAAAAACGGTAAACCATTTAACATTTATAAATTTAGAAGTATGAAAATGGAGGCCGAAAAACATGGTCCCGCTCTTTGCTGTGATAAAGACAATAGACTGACAAAAACTGGACGTTTTTTAAGAGAGCATCATATTGACGAACTTCCTCAGCTTTGGAACGTTTTAAAAGGCGACATGGCCTTTGTTGGCCCCCGTCCGGAAAGAAAGTTTTTTATTGACAAAATTATGGAATATGACAATAGATATAAATTACTTTACCAAATAAGACCTGGTGTCACATCATACGCAACACTTTATAATGGATACACGAACACCATGGAAAAAATGCTAAAAAGACTTGAGCTTGATTTATATTACATTGAACACCGTTCTTTGTTAATGGATCTTTCCATATTATTAAAAACTTTCTTTAGTATTATATTTGGTAAAAAATTCTAAAATCAGGAAACAAACAATTACAAATTACCATTATATAAAATATTTTATATATCTATTGTACCCAAAATATAAACAACATTTAAATCAAGACGGAATCTACAATTTACGAAAATAAAGTCGTAATGATTCTGCGCAAAGCACCATTTTACCATTTCCTAAGCTCTCAATTGAAAAGTTTTCTTCAAGAGAATTAACACCATAAGGAGCCGATAACGATATATCGGTTAAGGGCTTATCACCATTTGTTCGATCATAAATATACGGATCATAAAGTCTCAATATATTATCTTTATGTTCGAAACGCATAAGTAAACTAACTTTATTTCCTGATTTATCTTCAAGTTGTAATAACTTAAACTGAAATAACCAGTAAATTTTGTCATCTTCCATATATTTAACGCCTGAAGTCGATAGTGTATCAACCCTTACAAGATGCCACATGCCATCTAAATCACCATTATTTGAAGTCTCTAACTCACACGAGCACACAAAAAGCATACAAACTCCGATAAAAAAAATTACAATATAACACTTCATCTCTACTTAAAATTTAATTAATCCATTCTTTACAATTGTCACTTGAAATCCATAATTGTCACCAAGAATAGCACCGAGGTCCATGCCATAACCGCCTTTCACTTTCCAGCCATTGAGAAGTTTTCCGCCGAATGCGTATTCACCTTCAACCAATAGACTAAAATTATTCCTTTTATTTTCGTAAGGTTCGTCATAAGTACCAAGCCCTTCCTGCCATGACGCAAGCACACGATACATGAAACGTGGAAACGGGCGGCCGTCAATGCCTAAATGAAAAGCCATGAAGCGGTTATCCTTCACCATTATCGTTCCGTCTTCATTATATATCGGCGAACGATATAAAGGGTTGCCGATAACCTGCCCCCAATGTTGCCATCCTGTATATATAGAGTGGTTATAGAAATTATCACGACCTCCGATGTGGTCTGAAATCGTGTTCGTATGGTCATGATAAATCGGGCCGCTTTGGTATTTTGAGTAGATATACTCAAACACGACATCATTTATCCATCTGTCATACTTGATGTTTAGTTCCATACCGAGCATTATGTCCTTGAAATCATAAAGCACGTAACGGCTCTTTTTCTTTTCATCCCATTCTTCACCCCGCCCGTATCCGTCATAATCAAGCTGGAACATTGCCGAATGGTCTTCAAAATACTTGTCTGCGTAAACGCTAAACCGCCACATGTCCGTATCCCAATTCATGCGTATAAGCCAACTTCCGACATGATTTCCTTCTACATTTTGATATGTCGTTTCCCCTGTATCATACCCTCCGGGTACAAATGCATTCCAGTAAGCGCCCAAACCTGTATCGCCCTTCAATACCGTCATACCACCTTTACCGTTGGGACGATAAGCCGTACCGCCGAACGTAGCGGCCATCTCAAGACCGAGTTCGAGTGAGAACGGACAGAAAACGTCCTCATTGCCGATTTTCAAATAGCCGGCCTTACTGTGGAACAACACATCATCTGCATACTTGTTTTTGCGATTAGTGAACTCATGCTGCCATCTGTCGTCCGTCATACGCCCATACGCAATATGTCCTTTCAAGTGCAGCCAACCTTTAGCGAAAGGCAAAGTCCAATACTCAGGAAGCGCGATACGGACCTGTGGAATAGGTCTGGCATTAATTCCTAATGTCTGCGAACCACTGCTCAGCAGATTATTTTTCAGTTCCATAGGATATTCTTTGCTGCCAACTGTCATCACACCATGCAGCCAACGGCCTTCAATGAACGCCTGTTGTACGACAAAATCGCTCGTGAAATTGTACGGAACGGCAACATCCACCCCATAGCCCATCCCCCATCGCCGGACGGAATCGGTGCGTAAAGGGCGGAACACGCCTGCACGCAGGTAGCCATTCGTATTATCCAACGAACTCAAGCCATACTTATTGGCGTTAAGCCACAAAGGAGTACGGCCTTCGGAAAACGTTGACTGCATCTCTATATCATACTCAAGCCCTTTTGCCAAAGGTATGTAACCTTTCTTGTCTTCATCGAAGTCTTGGGCAAAAAGCGGCATGACTATTTGCAATAAAAACAAGACCAGAAAATAAATCTTCATAAACAAAACTTTTATTTATAACGTACTTACCTTTAAAATATTATAAAGCCGCTAAATCTTGCACGACAATGGCAAATAGGGTTTTCCCCGACATCATTAGGGAAAAACCTTTTACATTAAACGATTTTATGCGTTTCTTTGCATCAAGGAAACGTAAAAACATATCCACCATGAAACGAATAGTTACCATACTGACCGCTATCCTGACCGTTACGGCAACAGCAAGCGCCATGAGTTATGAGAATGCACGTGACCAGGCTCTGTTCCTTACGGACAAGATGGCCTACGAGCTTAACCTAACCGAGGAGCAGTACGACGCCGCCTATGAGATAAACCTCGACTACCTGATGAGCATCAATACCCCGGACGATCTCTACGAGGCATACTGGAGGCAGCGTAATCTTGACCTAAGCTACATACTCCTCGACTGGCAATACCGCGCGTTCTGTGCCGCCACGTACTTTTACAGGCCAATATACTGGACCGCCGGTGTATGGCATTTTGCCGTTTATTCACGATATCCACGCCGCAACTTTTTCTATTTCGGCCGTCCCAACATTTACATAACCTACCGTGGCGGCCACAGCTGGCACCATAACGGGGGGCACAGCTGGTACAAGGGGCGGACGTTCCATCATGGCAACACAGCCAAATGGCATGGCATGAGAGACCGCTATCACCGCGGTGACTACCACAAAGGCGGCCATCATGGCGACAGCCACTACTCCGGATTCCAGGGAAACAGGCCCGGAAGAAATCCGGGCAACAAGCCACAACGCCCCAGGACAGACAAGAAACGCCCCGGAACGGCATTCAAGGGACACCGCAACGGCTTCAGGAACAACCGTGAAAGCAGCACGCGCACAACGGCACGGCCAAGTAACGGGAACAAGAGAGGTTTCAGTTTCGGCGGGAACAGACGTACAACAAGCACAACGACACAACGAAAGCCCAACAATACATTCACTCCGAAACGAGGAACATCAAGACCATCAGTCAACCGCGGTACGGGCTCACGCCCCTCAATGGGAGGCAGCAGGCCAAGCCGTGGCTCATCAAAGTCTACGTCACGCAGAAGTGGCGGTGGCCGTGGAGGTAACTTCGGAGGCAGGAGATAACATTAACGCGACGAAGAAGTTAATGATGTTACGGCATGGATTGCCGTCAACAGAGAGCCGGCGGACAACATGTCTGCCGGCATTTTTTATGCGTTGATAATCAATGTGTTACGTAACGCCATGCTAAAACACGGCAAAACGCGTTGCAATAGACGGCCTTTGACCACATGAAAGGCGGCCTTTGACAAAGCAAAATGCCGCCTTTTACAAATGCATGCATAACGGACCAGCAGACCGCATACCACAGAAACGGGAGCAGTTCATAAATCAAGTACCCTCACCTCAGCATTCCGCATGGGAGGGATATCTTTCATCTCCTTACCATAAAACACGGACTGGATCGCCTTGTTTATTATTCCATGGCCTACGGCCAACACCGTCTCAGACGGATATTGTGACCTTATATATTCCAAAAAACGTCCGGCACGCTCCTTCAAAGCGTCAACCGACTCAATATCGTCAGGCCATGCTGCATCTTTCAGGTCCGGAATATACCTGCCGGTAAAGCCGCCCCAATCACGCTCACGCAATAACTTGGTCGTAACGACACCGCAGCCATGAGGCCTTGCGATAATCACGCACGTATCCACAGCACGCCGCAAGTCGCTGGAAACAAACGCATCTATCTTTTTATCCGCCATCTCACGGGCCACGACATGCGCCTGCTCACGACCGTTATCGGTAAGCATTCCTTGCGTCTGTCCCTGCATAATGCGGTTTACATTGTCTACCGTCTCTCCATGACGGACAAGATATAGTCTGGTCATAAACGTCCTGTAATCTATCAATAAACAACCGTTGACAAGGCCATCGGCAGCAATGCCAATGCCGACAACAGTCTGCATATATCCTTGATCATTAATGCAAAAGTAATAAAAATACTTGCTTCATACCTCAAAAATCACTACTTTTGCATACAAACCATCATGCTTTGACTACCATGAAGATATTAAGAAGCTCTTTATTCCGCGCGGTTTGCACCATCATAACCGGAATTTTACTCATCAACAATCCCAATAACACAGTACGTGGAATAACCATCGCCATCGGTATAATGTTCCTTATTTCGGGCGTAATATCATGTGCCACCTACATTAGCGCACGCAAAAGCCCTACAAATACCGAGCTGTATGACAGCAACGGACGACTCCTGTTGCCGGCACGGCCGCCATTTCCCATTGTCGGCATTGGCAGCATACTTCTCGGATTAATCCTTGCCGTCATACCTGACGTATTCGTTACTTCATTGATGTATGTCCTCGGGGCTCTCCTGATACTCGGAGCCGTCAACCAGTTCATGACCCTGTCCAGCGTGAGACGCATGTTCCGAGTGCCCATTTGGTTCTGGCTTGGACCGTCACTAATACTCATAGCCGGCCTGCTTGTCATCATCAAGCCGATGGAGACGGCCGCATTGCCTCTGCTGATAATAGGCTGGTGCTTATTGCTTTATGGCGTTACCGAATGCATCAATTCGTTCAAGATATATAAGGAAACGAAAAAGGCAAGGGAGGTTTATAAAAAATAAGGAGTTAAAGGAGTTGGAGAAGTTAAAGTAGTTAAAGACAATTGCATTGCAAATAACTGATATAAGATACACATATAACGTGTTTAAGTTGCAATGCAATTGTCTTTAACTACTTTAACTTCTCTAACTACTTTAACTTCAAATACTATTTTACCACCCCTTCGATGTACTTACACAAGATGTCGATACCCGTATGGTTCTCACCTCCCTGCGGTATTATCAGGTCGGCATATTTCTTTGTGGGCTCGATAAACTGCTCATGCATGGGTTTCAACACCTTAAGATAACGGTCGATAACCATATCAACGGTGCGCCCACGCTCGATAACGTCGCGCTGTATGTTGCGTATCAGGCGTTCGTCGGAGTCAGTGTCAACATATATCTTCAGGTCCATCATGTCGCGCAGCTTCTTGTTCAGCAGTGTCATTATACCCTCGATGATGATTACAGGGTGCGGTTCTATATGCACCGTCTCTTTCAAACGGTTGCAAAGCAGGTAAGAGTAAGTAGGCTGCTCAATTGACTTACCGGCACGCAGCTCGCTCACCTGCCTTATAAGAAGTTTCCAGTCAAAGGCGTCAGGATGGTCAAAGTTGATCGCGTGGCGTTCTTCCTCCGTCATCGCCGACGTGTCATTATAATATGAGTCCTGCGGCACTACAACGACGTGATGTGGCGGCAGAGCCTCAACTATCTTCCTTACAACGGTGGTTTTGCCTGACCCTGTACCACCTGCAATTCCTATTATTGTCATATTTTCATGGTTTTTAGTTAATTATATAGGCCTGATTGGCCAGATGAGCCGAATAAGAAAAACGCAGGATGACAGCAATCTTTCTTAATTCTTAACTCCCAACTCTTAGTTCTAAAGGCTCTTGATTCCCAATTCCAAGAACATGTTATCGTAGAACGCGGCCTTTCTCTCCACCTTCATCGGGTACGCCCGCGAACTGCTTGGCATACGGTAGAGCCGCATGTCACGTCCGTCGAAAGTGAAAGGCTCCGACGTTCCCACCTTTGGCTGCTTCATTCCAAAATGGGTTGTGAACACGTCTGTGGCTTTTTGTCCTGTAGTTACCACTGCCACGCATTCCGGAATACGGCGCAAAAGGGCGTTAAGATCGGTGGCGGTCACGACTTCAAGGTCCTTGTCAGACGCCGTATTCTTTGTCCGTCTCACGGCACACGCCGTGTCATACAAGGCTATGCCCCGTTCGGTAAGAAACCTTACGATGTCTTCACGGCGGAACTTGCCCGCCACAGTGTCGACAAAACGCTCTTTGTCACCAAAGAACACAAGCCCGAAGATACGCCACATATCGTTGATGAAATTAGGATAGAAGAAATCCATGCACCAACGCTTCCGCGACGGCGGGAAACTGCCGAGCATTAACAAACGAGCCCCTTCAGGCAGAAAAGGCTCGAGAGGATGTTGTTCAACGTCGTTCATTGCTGCTCCTTGACGAGATAAACCACTACGGGAAGGTGGTCGCTGAAGCCGTCAAGCCATATCCCGCTTGCATGCGTACGCTTGGGAGTACCCTTGTAACGCCCTTCGGTATTGATGAGATAATCACGGCGGAATATCTGGTTTTTCCAATATTTCAGGGTGGAGAAGTCACGTTTACCGCTCTTGTTTACCATGTTAGGCGTCAAGACAATCTGGTCAAAGAGGTTCCAAGAGCCTTGATATGACAACGTACCAGTACCTTGTTTCACAAGAATGTTGTACCAAGGGTTGTACATGTCGCCTTCGTTTACGCTGTTCGCGTCGGCTTTAGCCCGCAGCACGTCTTTCATACTTTTGTTGGTCGGGTCGTCGTTCATGTCGCCCATCACCATCACCTTCATGTCCGGATTTACGTTAAGCAACGAGTCCTTAAGGTTTTTCACCAGCTCGGCAGCCCTCTCCCGGTATGACGAACCGGCAAAGCGGCTGGGCCAATGGCACACTACAACGGCAACGGGTTCACCGGCCAACTCGCCGCTTACGGTAAGGAATCCCCTGGTACAATAGTCCTTCGCCATCGACTCGTCCGGAACATAGGGCACAAGTTTCACGTCAACGACCTTGAACAACGACGGATTATACAGCATGGCGCAGTCTATTCCGCGCTTGTCGGGACCTTCCACGTGTACATATTTATATCCACGCGCGCGTAAAGGCTCTTGCGCCGTAAGGTCATCAAGCACCTTGGCATTCTCGACTTCTGACAGTCCTATTACAGCACAGCCCACCTTCGGCAACACGTCAGTGCCCATGTCGGCAAGCGCCCGGGCCATGTTACGCAGCTTGTGTGTATATTTCAACCCGTTCCAACGGTACGAACCTGTAGGCAGGAACTCGCTGTCGTTCTTGCCTTCATCATGGCACGTGTCGAAAAGGTTTTCCTGATTATAGAAACCTACGGCATAAACAGAATACTTCCTTTGCGCATGACCACAAACTGCCACGAGTAACAACGGCAGTATGAAAAACAGTGTTAATTTCTTCATGATTAGCAAAACATTTTCTGCAAAGATAGTGTAAATCGGGCGTAACACAAAACAAAACACCGTTTTTTGTTCATTGCGCCGGCACGATAACATGTTTGCAACCGCACGGAAACAGCGTTGAAACAAACGGCCTGCAGACTTGCAATTAAAAATCGGCAAGTAAAAAACAAACAGCCTGTATTACTCGAACTGTTGAATTGCGAGCCTGCGAGGCAACCTCTTAGAATCAGGAATTTAATGTATACCTATAAAACAAAAATTGCCGATAAACCGAAAAAACGCCAGAAGATATTTTCCATAAACCACGCCTACATCCATCCAAAACGCGAAAGGCCGTCTTTTACATCGCAAAAGGCCGCATTTCAGTCGACGAAAGGCCGTCTTTTATCGTCCAAAAGACGGCCTTTTACGCAGTCACAGTATAACCAATTGATATTCAATGAGTTACAAACAGCGTTTTCACAGCTCCGCATACTCATGACAAAGCCTCACCGCCTGCGCCCTGACATACCGCAAGTGATAATACAAACATGTTAAAAAAGAACGTTGTCAAACGAATTTTTGCATTTTACTTTGATGTTTATCTAAATTCTGTTAACTTTGCAACAAGTATTATCAAAACATATTATTATGCAAAAAAAGCTGAAATTAGCAGTGATGGCCTTGTGCTACTCGCCTTGGGCGCTGGCCCAGAGCGACTCCATAGGGCTTAAGGGTGCCGTCATGAGCGAGTCGGCATTCACATTCACGGAGGCTCAGTTGGGTGAGGACGACGACATGTCGCAGAACGTGTCGATCATCAACTCCAACTCGAACATCTACGCAAGCGAGGTGGGATACCTCTTTTCGCCGATGCGCTTCCGTTACCGTGCATTCGACCAAAGGTACAATGACATCTACATCAACGGGGCGCCGATTAACGACATGGAGTCAGGACAGTTCCGCTATTCATGGGTAGGCGGACTGAACCAGCAGACACGTAACATGGAATCGGCCCTGCCCTTCGAGGACAACAACTTCTCCATGACGGCGATGGGTGGTTCAAACAACTACAACTTCCGCCCGGCGGCCATGGCCACAGGCCACAGGATAACACTGAGCGGAGCAAACCGCAACTACACACTGCGCGGAATGTACACATTCAACTCGGGACTTAACAGCAAGGGATGGGCCTTCTCGGCCAACATCACCTACCGCTGGGCCAACGAGGGATACGTCGAGGGAACGTTCTATAACTCGCTCTCATACTTCCTCGGCGTCCAAAAAGTATTCGGCGACGGCAGCCATTCGCTGTCTCTCGTGACATGGGGCAACCCCACCGAGCGCGCTTCGCAGGGCGCCGGCACTGACGAGATGTACTGGATGGCCAACGACCGTTACTACAACCCTTACTGGGGATACCAGAACGGAAAGAAACGCAACTCGCGAGTAGTGCACGACTATTCACCCACAGCCCTGCTCACATGGGACTGGAAAATAGACGACGAGACGAAACTTACAACTTCACTCCTCGGCAAATACACCATGTACGAGAGCACCAAGCTGAACTATAACAACTCGGACAACCCACACCCAAGTTACTGGAAGAACATGCCCAGCAGCTACTACGACGTGTGGGACGAGACAAACAAGCCATACCGCACGCAGCAAGCCCTCGAAGACTGGTACACGGCATACGAATACTGGAGTGGGCCGAAGGCCAACCGCCAGATAAACTGGGACCGCCTGTACTACGCCAACCATGGTGCCAACCTGCAGGGACAAGACGCCATGTACTACATCCAGGCCAAGCACAACGACGCGCTGACGCTTACCCTTGCTTCTACGCTCAACAAGCAACTGGGTAAGGACAAGCAGTGGAACCTCGGTATCGTGGCTGCAACAAACAAGGGAATGCACTACCAGACAATGGAAGACCTCCTCGGAGCCGACACATACCACAACATCAACACCTACGCACTTGGCACTTACGACCGCAATTCGGACGAAATACAGTACGACCTGAACAACCGCGACGCCGTTGTACGCGAGGGCGACAAATTCGGTTACGACTACAACCTGCTCGTAAACAACGCTAAGCTGTGGTCAAGCTACACCCAGAATTACGGAATCCTGCACTATACCATCGCCGCTAAGCTTGGCTACACGTCAATGCAACGTGACGGAAAGATGCGTAACGGACTTGCCGCCAATAACTCATACGGCAAGAGCAAGACAGCAGAATTTTTGGACGGAGGATTCAAGCTCAACACAAGCTTCAACCTCGGACGCGGCAACACCTTCACCTTCGGTATCGGATACGAGCACCGCGCGCCACAGGCACGCACGGCATTCGCTTCGCCTGAAATCAACAACGACTTCGTAACAAACCTCAAGAACGAGCGCATATTCAGCACGGAGATAGGCTACCAGTTCCAGACATCATGGCTCCACGCCAACGTCAACGCGTACTACAGCCGAATGACGAACGTAACCGACTGGCAGAACTACTATTTCGACGATATCAACTCGTTCTCGTACGTATCGCTCACAAATATCAAGAAACATTACTACGGCCTTGAGGCAGGACTGAAGTTCAAGGTTACCAGCGCATTCGACATCAACCTCTTGGGAACAATCAGCGACGCCAAGATAATCAACAACTCAAACGTACGCTACATGAACTCTACCAGCGCCGAGTACATTGACGACATTGTATATAATAAAGGTATGCGCGACTCAGGCACTCCGCTCACCGCAGCCAGCCTCGGCCTAAGCTACCACAGCGGCGGTTGGTACATCGACCTCAACTGCAATTACTACGATCGCATATACCTCTCATACTCGCCGAGTTACCGTTATAAAGAAACTCTTGACACACGTCACGACGTAACAGGAGATGTTTACGACAATGAAGGTAACATACTGCCTTCTGCCGTTGAACAGGCACAAGGACATGGAGGCTTTATGCTCGACGGTTCTATCGGAAGAAGTATCTACCTGAAGCGAGGAATGCTGTCAATAAATCTTATGGTGACAAACATCCTTAACAACCAGAACCTATGTACAGGTGGTTACGAACAAAGCCGTAGCGACTATACGGCCTCGGGCAACCAGCGCGGTTACCACTTCTCACGCAACCCGATGAAGTTCTACGCTTACGGAACCAACGGTATGCTGAACATCACATACAGATTCTAATTCTATAAATACAGAAAAGAAGATGAAAAAAATAAAGTATATCAAATTCATGATGGCTGCCCTCCTGCTCGGTTTGTCAGTGACATCATGCATGGACGACGACTGGGACGACCCCACGGGCGACGTTGCTCCGTACGGTAACAATAACCTGCAGGAGACTAACGTGATGACAATCGCCGACCTGAAGGATAAATATGCATCAGCGCTAAAAGCCCAAAACGATACTACACGCATAACTGAGAACGTGCAAATCAAGGCTCGCGTCGTAGGCAACGACCTCGGCGGAAACATCTACAACTACATTGCTGTAGACGACGGGACAAGCGGCTTAATCATAAACATTGCCCAAGGCGGACTTTGGGCATATCTACCGGTAGGGCAAGAGATTCTCGTTGAACTGAAAGACCTGTACATCGGTCCATACAATAACCAGCCACAAATCGGCACACCGTACACATACACAAACAGGAATACAGGCACGACTTATACTTACCCAAGCCGTATGAGCCGCACAATATGGCAAGAGCATTTCAAGATTATCGGTAATGCAGACCCCGCAACGGCTACTCCCATAGAGATAGACATGAGCCGCCTGAGCGACACCGACTACATGAATGGACTTGTAGGACGCCTGATCGTTGCAAAAGACGTCACCCTTACCGAGGCTGACGGCAACAAGACGTTCGCCCCAGAAGACGAAGTATTAGGTAATGGAGTGAGCCGCGAGATAAACGGCAGCAGCAGTTTCGTAGTGCGTACAAGCACATACGCCGACTTTGCGGCAACGGTAATGCCCCAAGGCAAGGTTGACATAACAGGCGTATTGACCCGTTACAACTCATACTGGCAGTTAGTAATGCGCACAAGCGACGACATTAAACAAGCAGAATAATCAATAACGAAAATACATTTTATTATGAAAAAGATATTATATTCAGTGTTCGCTTTCGCTATTGCGGCGTTCACATTGACAAGTTGCGAAGACGTACCCGCACCTTATGATACTCCTACCGGCGACGGAGGAGGCACAGAACTACCCGAAGGAGTGTACATTGATCAAAGCTTTACAAGCTCAATGGGCGACTTCACATCCGTTTCTGAAAGCGGAACTCTTGAGTGGTACAACGACTTTTCAAGTATCATGGTAACAGGATACCAGGACTTTAACGGAGACGGAGTAAAGGAAAACCAAGCTGGCGTGACATGGCTTGTAAGTCCGGAGATTGACCTTACAGAAGCCCAAAAGGCGTACGTATCAGTCAATATGGCTATGCGTTACGAACGTGGAGACATCAACGAGAACAACTCCATACTGATAAGCAAAGATTATACGGGCAATGTAAGTACGGCCACATGGCATCAGTTAACTTACAACACTGACGACTTGAACGGTACGGCATTCACATTTGTAGATAAGAACATTAACATCCCTGCCGATTATCTCGGTGGAAAAGTCGTTATCGCATTACGCCACACTTGCGACGAGTCATTCTCTTCAACGTGGGAAGTAAAGAGCCTTTCAATACTGGAAGGTGAAGCCGAAGAGAATCCCGACACACCTGATGAGCCCGAAGTTCCGGCTGACGGCACTTACATTGACGAGACTTTCTCTAAAGACTTTGGAGTATTTACGGTCGAAACAATAAAAGGCAACCCGTGGATTATTGATTATAGCACTGCAAAAGCAACTGGTTATGACAACGCAAGCAAGACCACTACTCCGTCGGCAAGCTATATCGTATCTTCACCAATCGACCTGAGCGCATCTAAAGGGGCGACAATCTCATTCCAATACATCTTGCGTTATGTTACAAACTACGGAGAACCCATTGAGGGAATAAACAATAAAGTACTTGTAACAAACAACTACACAGGTGACCCGTCAACAACAACATGGACTGACATTACAGGCACCTTGACCGAAGGACGCGATTGGGAAACATGGGAAAATTACTCTGCGGCTATCCCGACAGAACTTATCGGAAAATCAAATGTGGTAATCGCTCTTTATTACTCATGCGAAACAAGCTCAGGAACATGGGAAGTTAAGAACCTTACTGTAAAAGAAGGTAACGGCGAAAGTGGCGGTGACCAACCCGGCGGAGGCGAAATCAGCGGTAACAGCATAACCGTTGACGTTAGCACCCTTGGCCTTGAGGATGGCGTAGCACTTGAAACAGTAACCCTCGCTGACGGCACAACATTAACATTCGACGGCGGAGGAAACCAAAACACCCCGAAATATTATAACAACGGGACTAACATCCGTATGTACCCTAAAAACTCCATAACGGTAAGTTCATCACAGACTATTGTCGGTATCGAGTTTACCTGTACTGAAACAGAAGAAGGAATATACAATGCATCAGGCGACATAACAACCACATCAGGAGCAGTAAGCACTAACGGTACACTTTTAACAGTATCAGGTGCTTCGGCAAATGAAATAACACTTACTGATGTCAGCTCAACCAAAGGCCTGCCGTCACAATTCCGTTTTACAAACATGGTTATATATTATGCCGAATGATAAAGCACAGCTGAATACGAGTTTATAACCATCTGACAATCAGCCACTTTCCAAAAGGCCACCTTTCGCATTTCGAAAGGTGGCCTTTTGGATTGCGATTGATGGCCTTTTACAACGCAATTTGCCGTCTTTTAGAAAACGGATGGTAAACGTGTACATTTTCATAAACAAAAAGCTAATTTATGATTAACATACACTGTTATCCTGAACAATTATATTATTTAATGTGGAATATTTGGAAATAACAGACAAAAAACTTATCTTTGCCTAAAAAGATAAGTAAAGCATGGCAGCAAACATAACTGACAGGATAAAAGACACGGCACGAGCTATAATGCCGGCTAACGCCAAAGTTATACTTTTCGGTTCACGTGCACGGGGTGATTGGCACAATGGGTCGGATTGGGATGTGCTTGTACTATTGGACAAAGACAATATAAGCGAACGCGACCATGAACTTTACAGCTATCCGTTTTGGGCTCTTGGTTGGGAAACGGACGAAATGATACACCCAATCATATACACAATGAAAGAATGGGAAAAACGGAATGGCAGCGAATTTTACAGAAACATAACATCTGAAGGAATACGGATATGCTGACACCGGAAGAGCGGAAAGCCATAATAAGATTCAGAATAGAGAAAGCCCGCAAAAGCTTTGACGAGGCCAAGGCCGTTGCCGGACTCGGATATTGGAGTTTGGCAGGCAACAGGTTGTATTACGCTACATACTATATGGCCTCGGCTCTTCTTCTTGACAAGGGTATTTCTGTAAAAACACATGCAGGAACAATACATCTGTTAGGACAGAAAATCATAAACTCAGGCTTATTGGACAAAGCTTACGGACGCTTGTTCTCACGGTTGTACGAACTCAGGCAAGCCGGTGATTATGATGATATGTTTGACGCAACGGAACAAGAGGTAAAACCATATATAGAAAGGTGTCCGCCTTTCTGAATGAGACGGAAAGCATGATTACATTTAAATAAATATAATAAAACATCCAAATAAATTTTGCCATTAGCCGGAAAAGTGGTAACTTTGCACCCCAAAAGCAAGTAATTGCGACAAATTAAATTAACATTCAATCATAACATTAAAATGAAAAAAGGAATCCATCCCGAAAACTATCGCCCCGTCGTATTCAAGGATATGTCCAACGGCGATATGTTCCTTACACGTTCTACATGCAAGAGTACAGAGACAGTAGAATTTGAAGGCGAAACTTACCCAGTGGTAAAAGTCGAAATTTCAAGCACTTCGCACCCGTTCTACACGGGCAAGAGCAAGCTCGTTGACTCTGCGGGTCGCGTAGACAAGTTCATGAGCCGCTACGGTAAGGCGCGCAAATAATATATTTACATATTATTCAATGAAGCTATAAAATGCGTTCAGACGTAGTCGCATATACGTCCGAACGCATTTTTTATTCCAAAAAGTTTATTTTTTATTTCCCAAGATGACAAACAAGCTATATTATCTACTACTTTTGCTCTTGTCGGCAACGGCATTTTCGTCATGCAGCAACGACGATGACGAGGGCGGTGGCTCCGGAGAATCAGGGCCTAACGCCAACATGAACATCGTGACCGACGAACCGGCAGTGGCCCGCCTGGAGTTTCCGAAGCTTAAGGACGACGGCAACAGCGTTGTAATAGTCTACCGCACGAGCACTCGGTCGTATGACGCCGACCGCGTGAACTACGCCGTTGAATGGGACTGCGACAAGAAGTCGCAGCGCTGGTCGTGCTACCAAATGCACCAAGGGTACTCGGGCAGTTACAACAGGGTGGTTGATGGATATATGAACGACACCGACAACCTGCCTGCCGGCAGCTATTGGCAAGACGACTACTATTATGGCTCGGGCTACGAGCACGGCCATATCTGCCCCAACGCGGACAGAAAATACTCGTATGACGCCAATTACCAGACGTTTTACCTTACCAACATGCAGCCGCAATACCATAAATTCAACGGCTACACCAGCAGTGGCGCCGACCAGGGAGAGGGCCTTTGGGTAAGAATGGAAGAGCAGGTAAGGACGTGGACGCCACGACGCAGCACTGACACGCTGTATGTATGCAAGGGCGGAACCATCGACCGCGAGGACCAGATTATCGAACGAATCAACGGAAGGCTGATTGTACCAAAGTATTTCTTCATGGCCTGCCTGATGAAGAACAGCCAGGGCTACCGTGCCATAGGTTTCTGGGCAGAGCAGATGAGCAACGAATGGCGTGACGACGAGCCTCTGACGAACTATACCGTGACCATAGACGAGCTTGAAGAGCTTACCGGAATAGACTTCTTCTGTAACCTGCCGGACAACATCGAGAACAGCGTGGAAGACCATTTCTCGGTCAAGGCATGGGGACTTGAATAATTCATAATGCATAATTCACAATTCATAATTGGGTTGGTTACGTAAAATTGCCCAATTATGAATTGTGAATTATGCATTATGAATTGAAAAAAGGATTTTGAGTCATGCTTGTAATAATAACCGTTTTGGCATATTTCGCCGTACTGTCTGTACTCGGCCGGTTGACGGCAGGGCGCGCAACAAACTCTACATTCTACCGTGCCGACCGCAAGTCGCCGTGGACAATGGTGGCGTTCGGCATGATTGGCGCATCGGTTTCCGGCGTAAGCTTCGTCTCCGTGCCAGGAATGGTTGGGCGTTCGGACATGACTTACCTCCAGACTTGCCTCGGTTTTATCCTCGGTTACTTCGCGGTGGCGTTTATTCTGCTGCCAATTTATTACAAACTTAACCTCACCACAATATACACTTACCTGAAAGGACGGCTCGGACAGCGGTCATATAAAACCGGAGCAGCCTTCTTCTTACTGTCCGACCTTACCGGCGCTGCGGTCAAGTTCTATATAGTCTGCATCATCCTGCAACGCTTTGTGCTCGACGCTTACGGCATTCCGTTCATTATAACGGTGCCAATGCTTATGCTGCTGATATGGCTTTATACCCGCAAAGGCGGAATCAAGACGCTTGTATACACCGATTCGTTCCAGACGTTATGCATGCTTGTCGCCCTCGTGCTTATCATAGTAAAGGTTGCCGGGGCGTTGGACATGAACCTTGAAGAGGCCGTAAAGGCAGTGGCAAACAACGAACACTGCCGCATTTTCGACTTCGGCGACTGGATGTCACCGCAAAACTTCTGGAAACAGTTTGTCAGCGGAGCGTTCATTGTCATCGTAATGACAGGCCTTAACCAGAATATGATGCAGAAAAACCTTACCTGCAAGACACTGCGCGAGGCCCAGAAGGACATGTGTTCATACGGATTTGCCTTCGTTCCGGTAAACCTTCTCTTCCTTAGTCTTGGCATATTACTGATTCTCCTGGCGCAGAAAGAAGGCACGCCCCTACCCCACAATCCCGACGAACTGTTGCCGATGTTCACCGCTACGGGGTATCTGGGTGACACTGTGACGGTGCTTTTCACGATAGGAATTGTCGCGGCGTCGGCAAGTACGGTAGACTCATCGCTCACGGCACTGACAACGAGCTATTGCGTGGACATAAAAGAGCGCCCAGATGATGAGCGCCTGCGCCGCCGTACGCACCTTATCATGGCAGCGGTGTTCGTCATCTTCATCCTCGCTTTCCGCGCATTAAACTCCACGAGCGTGATTGACGCCGTGTATATCCTATGCTCATACACTTACGGACCGTTGCTCGGACTGTTCGCTTTCGGTCTGCTCACACGCCGGAAGACAGACGACCGCGCCGTGCCTTACATCGCCGTGGCGTCTCCGTTAATATGTCTTGCCATTGATTACGTTACCTCTCATTACACAAGCTATAAGTTCGGATACGAGCTTCTGCTGCTAAACGGGGCGATAACGTTCGTGGGACTGATTATAAAAGGTGAGAAAGTGAGAAGGTGAAAAGGTGAGAAAGCGCAAGTAATGATTACATTTTATTGTGTTTTCTCACCTTTTCACCTTCTCACTTTCTCACCTTTCAAATAATGCCTTGCTCTCTAAGATACCTGTCGGCTTCAATAGCGGCCTGGCAACCGCTGGCCGCAGCCGTTATGGCCTGACGGTAATGAGGGTCGGCAACGTCGCCGGCGGCAAATACTCCGGGCACCTTTGTCTTCGGCGTACCGGCCAAAGTGATGATATATCCGGTCTCGTCGGTGTCGAGCCAAGCCTTGAACACATCGCTGTTAGGCTTGTGTCCGATAGCGAGGAAGAAGCCGTCAACGGGTAATTCGTACACCTGCTCGTCTGCCTCACCTTTGCGTTTAACGAGGCGTACGCCCTCAACGCCGTTGTCGCCGTACAGTCCGAGTGTGTTATGTTCAAACAAAACCTCAATGTTTTCGGTGTCTTTCACACGCTTCTGCATCACGTCAGACGCGCGAAGGAACGGTTTGCGCACAATCATATAGACCTTTTTCGCCAATCCGGCAAGGTACAATGCCTCCTCACAGGCTGTGTCGCCACCGCCCACTACGGCAACAACCTTCTTGCGATAGAAGAATCCGTCGCACGTAGCGCATGCCGAAACACCCTCGCCCTTGTACTTCTCCTCGTCGGGAAGGCCGAGGTATTTAGCCGACGCACCAGTCGCAATAATCACTGTATCTGCCTCTATCACGTGGCCTTCGTCGGTCGTCAGCGTGTACGGAGCCTTGCCCAGGTCGGCCTTGACGATAACTCCGTCACGGATGTCGGCACCGAAACGCTCGGCCTGCGAGCGGAAGTCAAGCATCATCTGGTTACCGTCCACTCCGTCAGGATAACCCGGAAAGTTCTCGACCGTAGTCGTCTGGGTCAGCTGTCCGCCCGTTTGCAGGCCGCAATATATCACCGGAGCGAGGTTGGCACGCGACGCATAGATCGCAGCAGTATATCCAGCGGGGCCACTGCCAACGATAAGGCAGCGCACATGTTCTTTCTGTTCCATAAGCATTTTTATTAAAATCAGAAGTTAATGAATTAAGAAAAGGAGTTAAGGAATCATGTAGTTAAGGAGTTAAGACGAATGTCTTGCTGCTAAAATGGTACAACAAGCAATCAACAAAGGTTTTGTCTTAACTCCTTAACTACATGACTCCTTAACTCCTTTTCTTTATTTCTAACTTCTAAATCCTAACTGATTAAATTATTTCAGCAGTTCTACTATTTGCTTCTCGATATTCTCAATCTTCTCCGTCGGCTCAAAGCGGGCTACCACTACGCCCTTCTTGTCAACGAGGAACTTTGTGAAGTTCCATTTGATGTCGGCCTTGCTCTTGTAGTCGGGGTCCTCCTTTGAGAGCATGTCGTCAAGTATATGGGTCAGCGGATGGCTCTCGTCCCATCCTGCAAAGCCCTTCTGGCTTGTGAGGAACTTATAGAGCGGGTCGGCCTCTTCGCCGTTTACCTTAATCTTCTTGAAGCGTGGGAACTCCGTTCCGTAGGTCAGTTTGCAGAACTCATGTATCGACTCGTCGGTTCCGGGAGCCTGCTGGCCGAACTGGTTGCACGGAAAATCCAGGATAGTAAAGCCTTCACCGTGATGTTTCTCATAAAGCTTCTCGAGCTCTTCATACTGCGGAGTGAAGCCGCATTTTGTCGCTGTGTTGACAATAAGCAGAACTTCGTTAGCATACTCTTTCAACGATACGTCTTTTCCTTTCCTGTCCTTGACAGTGAAATCATAAACTGTTTTCATCTTATTTGCTTTTAGTAACTTGTTAATTGCCAATTATGGCTGTTTGCAAAGATAGTGTAAAATTTCGATTATCTGAAACGAAAAAGAAAAAACTTTTCCTTTTCTCCGGCACGCCCACCCTACCATTATCCGGGCATTTTCATCTACAAAATAGGGAAATCCCTATAAGTAATATGGATTTATATTTGCCAATGACGTGGCAAAACGTTAATTTTGCAACACGAACATTAACAAAGACATTACGATTATGAAGAAATTTACATCTTTTACGGCAATATTCATGATGGCAATGATGGCCTTCACGTTCACAAGTTGTACCGATGACGACGACATAGCGGACACGCTTTGGGGCGTATGGGAAGGCGACATGCATGTATGGAGCGAGTGGAACGGACAGTATTATGAAGCCCACGAATCAGTAATACAATTTGACCGCGACCCTGATTACTACGCCACCGGCACAGGATATTGGGTTGACTATTACAGCGGAGACAGCGGAGCGCCTTGGGACTACTTCGCAAGCCACATTACGTGGAGCGTGGAGAACGGCAACATACGGATATATTCATACGAGGACGATACGAATTACTACATTTTCGACTATTCACTGTCCAACAACTACTTCACTGGAACCATCGAAAGCGAATGGGGCGACCCTATGAACTTCCGCCTGGTGAAGACCGTCGCGCCTAACTGGAACGACTTTGAGTGGGGCTGGGATTCATGGGACGACTATTACGACCCGTGGTATTCAAGCAAGGGCACACGCAACGGAGACAATGAAAAGACAAGACCGACAAGGCATATAGGCGCAAAGCCCGATACCAACAAATAACAACACCACTACCATAGATACTAAATTCCGGCGGCATTCGGACTATCCTGAGTGCCGCCGGAAACTGTTTCAGACGTAAGACTATAACTGTTTGACAATCAACAGATTATAAACGGCGTTGTAAGAGGTGGTCTTTTACAACACAAAAGGCCACCTTTTACACGACGAAAGGCCGTCTTTTACAATTAAAAAGACGGCCTTTATCAATTCAATATACCGCGCAGCACCCTTACGGCTTCCTCAACCGACGCAACGCCAGATACTATCATCATGCGCTTGCCGGCAATTTCCTTAAGATTGCAGCGCCGCGGGTTACGGCCTATATAATTAAGAACGCCGTCAAACACCTTGCTCTTATAATAAGCGCTCATCGGATTACTTACAAACTGCATGCGCATCTGGCCCTGCCTCAGGATGATTTTCTCACAGCCGAGCGAACGTCCCAGCCTGCGCAACGGCACCACCTGCATCAGCTCAAGGCCCTCACGAGGCACGGCTCCGAAACGGTCTTCCAGCTCTAAGCGGTACTTTTCCAGCCCCGCGTCGTCGTTGATGTTGTCCAACTCACGGTACAACAACATCCTCTCGCTGCTGCTCGGCACGTACTGGTCGGGCAGATACATCTCCAGGTCGCTCTCTATGGCACAGTCTTCTACGAACTCGTCGCCCGTAAGTTCACGGCCTCCGGCCATCTCATCCTCATACATCTCGCTGAACTCGTCGTTCTTCAGCTCAGTAACGGCCTGGTTAAGAATCTTCTGGTAAGTCTCGTATCCGAGGTCTTCCATGAATCCGCTCTGCTCGGCACCAAGCAGGTTGCCTGCCCCACGGATGTCAAGATCCTGCATTGAGAGGTTGAATCCGCTGCCCAGTTCAGAGAATGTCTCCAACGCCTCGAGCCTGCGGCGCGCCTCCTGGGTAAGCACCGACTTGGGCGGAGCCAGCAGGTAGCAGAACGCCTTGCGGTTGCCTCGCCCCACACGGCCGCGCATCTGGTGCAAGTCCGACAGTCCGAAGCGGTGGGCATCGTTGATTATTATCGTGTTGGCGTTGCTTATGTCAATGCCGTTCTCCACAATAGTGGTGGACAGCAGTACGTCATAATCATAGTTGATGAAGCCCATAAGTATCTTTTCCAGCTCCTCCGGCTTCATCTGTCCGTGGCCTATCGCCACGCGCGCGTCCGGCACGTACTTTCTGATAAGGCCTGCTATTTCCGGCAGGTTGCTTATCCTGTCGTTCACGAAAAACACCTGTCCGTTACGGCTCATCTCAAAGTTTATCGCGTCAGCGATTACCTCTTTGTCGAAAGTATGCACCTCGGTATTTATCGGGTAACGGTTTGGCGGCGGCGTCTGGATAATGCTCATGTCCCTCGCTCCCATCAGCGAGAACTGCAACGTTCGTGGTATAGGCGTTGCCGACATCGTAAGCGTGTCGACATTTACCTTCATCTTGCGCAGCTTCTCCTTTGTTGCCACGCCGAACTTCTGCTCCTCGTCTATTATGAGCAGACCCAAGTCCTTGAACGTTACGCTCTTTCCTATCAGCTTGTGGGTACCTACGATTATGTCAATCTTGCCATCCGCCAGGTCGGCCAGCACTTGTTTGGTTGTCTTTGCGCTACGGGCGCGCGACAGATAGTCAACCCTCACGGGAAAATCCTTCAGCCGTTTGGAGAACGTCTGGTAATGCTGGTACGCCAGAACGGTGGTTGGCACGAGCACAGCTACCTGCTTAGAGTCGCACGCTGCCTTGAAAGCCGCCCTCACGGCTACCTCCGTCTTGCCGAAGCCTACGTCTCCGCAGACCAGCCGGTCCATAGGTCTTGCGCTCTCCATGTCGGCCTTAACGTCGTTTGTAGCCTTCAGCTGGTCGGGCGTATCCTCGTACATGAAGCTGGCCTCCAGCTCATGCTGCATGAAGTTGTCGGCCGAGAAGGCAAAGCCTTTCTCATGCCTGCGGGCGGCATAGAGCTTAATCAGGTCGCGGGCGATGTCCTTTATCTTCTTTTTCGTGCGCTCCTTCAGACGGTCCCAGGCGCCTGTGCCGAGCGTACTGAGGCGCGGCGGCGTCTCGCTGTCACGCCTCTTGTATTTCGATATTTTGTAAAGCGAGTGAATGCTTACGTCAACCTTATCGTTATTCTGGTATATAATGCGTATTACCTCCTGGTAACTGTTGCCCGAGGGGACGCGCACCAATCCCGCAAAACGCCCTATACCGAAGTCTACATGGACAATGTAGTCGCCTGGTTCCATCTCCTGCAGCTCCTTCATCGTCAGCGCCATCTTGCCCGAGCGGGCAGCGTCCGAGCGCAGGCTATACTTGTGGAAACGGTCAAAAATCTGGTGGTCGGTAAAGAAACAAGCCTTGAGCGTATTGTCGGCAAAGCCTCCATGAAGAGTCTTGTCTACAGGGATGAACGCGATGGAGGAGCTTGAAGGTAAGTGTGATGAAGCCCTATGACCTGCCGGAATGCCATTATCGGTAACCTGTCCTCCATTCTTCGCTCTTAACTCTTCACTTTCAAGTATCTCCTTAAGCCTTTCGTTCTGCTTCTGGCTGTCGGCCAGGATATATATCCTGTAGCCCGTCAATATATAGTCTTCAAGGCTTCGCGCCAGCAGTTCAAAGTTCTTGTGGAACAGCGGCTGTGGCGTAATGTCAAGCCTGACGGTGGCCTGCGGCGTGCCCGTAGGCTTTGTTCCGAACTCTACACGGCGGAACCTTACCGCCTCTTCGGCAAACTGCGAGCCTGTAACGAGCGAGTTTTCAGCCTTCAGTTCCTTCATCGCAGCCTGCTGCTCCATTTCCGTCATGCCCTCAAGCCTGTCAGCTACGGCTTGCGACGAGAATCCGTCACGGTATATCTGGTCTATGCGCTCACGGCAGAACACCATGTCTTTCATTACAAGCACGGTCTCGTCCGGCAGGAAGTGCAGGAAGGGTACCTTCTCGTCAACCAGCAGGGCAAGTTCGGGCACTACCTCTATACTGTCGCGCCTGTCGCGCGAGAGCTGGCTCTGGACCTCAAAGGTGCGTATGGAGTCTATCTCGTCGCCGAAGAAATCGACACGGAACGGATATTCACTGCTGAACGAGAACACGTCAAGAATACTGCCGCGGATGGCAAACTGGCCCGGTTCATATACATAATCCACTTCGTTGAAGCCCAGCGTGCGCAGGTCCTTGCCCAGCCTGACGATATCGTAAGTATCGCCGACACGCAGCCTCAACGAACGCTCGTCGAGCTTCTTGCGAGACACAACGAGCTCGCTCAACGCCTCAGGACAAGTTACTATGTACATAAAACCCTTCGCGCGGCCGTTTCCGCCACCGGGGCCGGCCGGCAAATCAGCACCGTACTGTCCTGATGGCGCCGACATGATACGCCCCAGAACCTCCGTACGGAGTATCTCACTGGCCGAATCACGCTGGCCGTACTTTACCTGACGGCGGTACGACGAGGGGAAAAACAGCACATCAGTGTTACCCAACATCTGCGTAAGATCATGGTAAAAATAGCCTGCCTCCTCGGCATTGTCGAGCACGAAAAGGTATATCCCGCCGACCGTGCGGGCCACCGAGGCGAACAGGACAGGCACCGACGAGGCTACGGCGCCGCCGATATAGGCCGCCGTAACATGCTTGTCACCAAGCATGCCAGCCAACGCCGCCGATACGGGCGACTTGGCATATAAATCCAAAACTTCCTGTATTTTCATCTCAAATCTTGCGCAAAGGTAATCCAAATCAAGTGTATATCAAAGTGAAACGGTGAAAAAATAAAAAGGCGTGACAATAAAACACATAACGACAGCCATGCAGACAGCTCACGAAATACTACTGCCGGGCCCGGGAAAGACCATCCATAGCGAATAACGGGAAAACAATTGCGACACACCCAAACTGCGGATGAGCCCTAAAAGGTGGCCTATTGCGTTTCAAAAGGCCAGCTTTTGCACGCTAAAAGGCCGTCTTTTAAAAGGTAAAAGACGGCCTTTTATAACGCATTGAATATCAAGATGTTATACAGCAGTATACAAATGGCGTCAAATGGATGCGCAAGACGTATGCAAATAAATATCCGCGACGGCGCCTATCAGCTAAAACGGGAAGTGCATTCCGACCACTTTCAGGTTGTTCTCCTTCACGTATTCCATATACTTCTTGCGCATCTCCACGGCCCGCCGGCGGTCCATGTCATAGTCGGGGCATATCGTTGGGTCTTGCGTTTGCAAGGCAACGCCGTGCATCAGGTCGCCCGCTATAAACAGGCTGCCCATCCTGTAGACGGTATGTCCGGGCGTATGTCCGGGCGCGGGCATGGCCTTTATGCCGAAAGGCAGACTGTCGGTATATGCAAAGCGGTGTACCTTACCGCCGTATTTGCCTATTGTCACGATGGCATCCCTGGCGTTCTGCGAGCTCATCGCGAGCCAACTGTCATACTCTTGTTTGGGAACATACAGCTCGGCACGTGTAAACACGGGCTTGCCTGCGCGTGTAAGCCCTCCTATGTGGTCGCCGTGAAAGTGGGTGATGACTACGTAGTCGATGTCGCCTGGCGTCAAACCGAGCTCTTCAAGACATTTCAGCATCATTCCGCCGCGGGCCTCGCCGTTGCCCGTATCAAACATTATCCTCTTGCCTTCGGCCTCGACGATGAAGCAGCATACCGACGACGGCACCGAACCTTCTGGCGAGAGACGCTCTACCTTTGCCGAATCTTCCGTGCCGTAAAACAGCTTGTTGGGCATACGCTTGTCGCCGTCGTTGTCCTTGATTGTTATCACTTTCATGTTGTCTACGGTCTCCGTCTTCACACCTTCGGGCTGCGCTGCGGCGTCGACCTTCGTCTGCCGGCCGGCGTTACCGCATGAAAACGTCAATAGTGCGGCGGCCGTTGCCGCAATGATTTTGGTAGGTTTCATGATGTTCTTGCTTTAAATGTTCGTATATCAATGACAAAAATAGCAATAAAAACGCAAATAACGGCCTGTCTTCAGGCTGAATATGGATATTTACGCCGTTATATTGAGGCAATAAAAACGGGCAAGGCCTTTGTCAGACCATGCCCGTAGGTATTATTTTAGGACGTAAGTCAACGTTTATCTTTACGCTAACCGTTGAGCAAAGACTTCTCCGCCATGAGGTCGTCGTCGGTCATCTTGGGCGACGGGATATCCCTCATGCGCACCACGTCCTCCCTGCCGCAAGTGTATTTATAGTATACTTTCTCCCTTTCATCAAGTTCGTCTTCATGCTTCAGGCAACCTTTCATCGCCATAAACTCATCGGTAGAAACACTGTCGGATACCTTGACGAAAAGAATGCGGCGCGCAATCGGATTGTAGTTGTAGTCAAAACAAGTATAAAGACCGCGCAGGTAAGGAGGCCGGTCGAACATCGGTATCTTCAGGCAGATATCGAACAAGGCCAGCTGTGGCTGCCTGTTCTCGTTGAAGATGATGTACATGTGGTTAAGCCCGTTCATCAAGGCAAAGCCGTGATGCGTCGAACCGTACGCGTTGTTGTGTATTACCTCAACGTAATTACCGTTTTCGGCCGGGGCGATAAGATACGGTTCGACCTTCATTGCGTTAGAGCTTGACGAAACGCTGTAGCTCATGTACGTACCGCTGAAGTTGGTTATAAGGTTGATTGAGCCCTTCATGGCACGCTCGATCATGTCAAGATGGACGTTGTCCGTAACGTCAGCCTTCGGTTTAGGGGCTATCTCGATGGCAAACAATGCCGACTTTGTCTTGCCGATAGAACCGAGCAGCTTCTTCTTGGACACGTTGTTGACCCACAGCAGGGCATTGTCAAGCGCCTCGTCATCGGCCATGCCCTTGTCAATATTCTTGAAATACGCAGGCAGGACAGTGGTGAACAGCGCCGACAGAACGCTTGGCGGAAATCCCGTGCGCTCGGCAATCTCTTTCATCTTCACGCCCTTATGGCGCAAGAACTTTATTCTTTCGTATATTTCTTTCAGGTCATCCATAACGTTAAGCATAATTTTCGGCAAAGGTAAACATTTATTTATATAAACTTGTTACAAATCTGTTTCATTGGGATTTATTTTTCCTTACAGACCGATTATGATGTGTTTTCATTAATATTAATGAATTGTTACGCCCATATTATTCATCATGTATTCATTTTTTACTGGCAAAACAGGGTGTAATTTTGCAGCGTCAAAGTCATAGAAGTCAACAAGTTAACAGGTTGACAGGCATACATGAAAGTTTGCTTTGACGTAAAGACAAGTTAAAACAGTAAACGATGAATACAGGAATATTAAACATGCAAAGGTTAAGGACGCTGAAGAGCAACATGCCGGACTGGATGTTCGTGCTTTGGGCCGGCGGCACGGCGCTGCTCTCCTATTCGCTTGTCTATGCCTTGCGCAAGCCGTTCACGGCGGCAGAGTTTGACGGACTGGAAGTTGCCGGGATGGACTACAAGATTATCGTGAGCATTATCCAGCTCGTAGGCTACGTCTGCGCCAAGCTGCTCGGCATAAAGTTCATATCCGAGCTGAAGCCCGGCAACCGCCTGAAGTTCATCATCGGCTCGGCCGCCTTGTCCGAAGCGTCGCTTCTGGCGTTCGGTCTGCTGCCCGCACCGTACAACATCTTCGCCCTGTTCTTCAACGGCCTGTCGCTCGGATGCATGTGGGGCGTCATCTTCAGTTTTCTCGAAGGGCGCCGCACCACTGACATATTGGCCAGCATAATGGGCGTAAGCATGGCATTGAGCTCTGGCGTAGCCAAGTCGCTTGGCCTTTACGCGCTCAACCAGTTGCACGTAAGCGAATTCTGGATGCCCGCGCTCATCGGCGCGTTCGCATTCCCACTGCTGTGCCTTATGGGCTGGATGATGACCAAGTTCCCCGCCCCGACGGCAGCCGACATTGCGTCGCGCACAAAGCGTGTGACGCTCAACGGCCACCAGCGCTGGCAGCTTTTCGTCAAGTTCATGCCGTTACTAATCATGCTGTTCGGCGCCAATCTCCTGCTGACGGTGCAGCGTGACATCAAGGAAGACTTCATTGTATGCATCATCGACGTAAGTACCGTGTCGTCATGGGCCTTCGCCTACCTCGATTCCATAGCCACATTGGTGCTCCTGGCGGCATTCGCGTTGCTATCGGCGGTAAGCAACCATCTCAGGTCTTTATGCCTGATACTAATAATGTCGGCAATAGGCATGGGCGTGATAGCCTTTCTCGGCGCCGAAGGGGCTGCCCTCGGACTGCCTACAACGGCGTGGCTCTTCCTCCAGACACTGTGTATCGACATCGCGTACCTCAGTTTCCAGACAATATTTTTCGAGCGTTTCATAGCTTGCTTCAAGGTCAAGGGCAACGTAGGATTCTTCATTATAACAATTGACTTCGTAGGTTATCTCGGCACACTCGCCCTGCTTCTGTTCAAGGAATTCCAGGCCCCGCACATCGACTGGACGTCATTCTACAACAGCATGAGCGTGTATATCGGAATAATCTGTTGCATAGCGTTCGTTTGCTCGATAATATATATTATCCACAGAGACTACAAGATTACGGGCGTAAGGGTAATCAGCCTTAAGCGGAAAAGCGGAAGCGTAACACAGGAAGGCAACCTTTCGGCCACAAGACAGAAAGAACTTACAACAGCATAAACAAACCAAAAGATATGAAAAAGATTGAATGTATCATTATGGACTGGGCCGGCACGGCAGTAGACTACGGATGTTTTGCTCCCGTTGCGGCGTTTGTCGAGAGTTTTAAAGCCATCGGCGCACCTGTTACGGCTGCCGAGACACGTGCCCACATGGGACTTACCAAGATTGAGGAAGTACGCGCCCTGTTCGCCATCGACCACGTACAGGCTGACTTCCGGGCAAAATACGGACGCGACTGGAACGAGGACGACGTACAGGCTTGCTACAAGAAGTTCCAGGGAGAGCTGTTCGCCACGCTCGAGGACTACTCTGAACCGATTACGGGTGTTGTTGATACTATCGCCAAACTGCGTGCCGACGGACTGAAAGTCGGCTCAACCACTGGATACACTCGTGAGATGATGGACGTCGTAATACCTGCCGCAGCCAAGCGCGGGTACGTTATCGACAACTGCGTTACGTCCGACAATCTGCCCGGTGGCCGTCCGAGACCTTACATGATATACCAGAACATGTGCGAGATGGGCATTGACTGCGCACGCTCGGTTGTGAAAGTGGGCGACACTATATCAGACATTAAGGAGGGTGTGAATGCCGGCGCGTGGAGCGTTGGCGTTATCCTCGGTAGCAACGAACTCGCGCTGACAGAGGAAGAGGTCAAGGCTATGCCTGCCGACGAGCTGAAGGCAAGGATGAAGGCGGTGCGCTACAAGATGTACGCGGCCGGCGCCCACTACGTAATCGACGACATAACGGAGCTGCCATTGCTGATAGAGAGCATAAATTCAATTAAGTGTTAAGAATGAAGAATTAAGAAAACGGGAGTTAAGGAGTTATGTAGTTAAGGAGTTAAGACGAATGTCTTGTTACTAAACCACAACAATAGACAATCAATAAAAATATCGTTTCAACCGCATAATTACATGGCAGACGACCAATGATGGTATTGTCTTAACTCCTTAACTACATAACTCCTTAACTCCTAAAAAATAAACAACAATATGAGACCATATTTATTATTGACCCCCGGACCGCTTACTACGACGGAAACAGTTAAGAGCGCCATGATGAGCGACTGGTGCACATGGGACAAGGACTATAATGAAGGAATAGTAGAAGTTATACGACGTGAGCTGGTAGGCCTCGCCACAAGCCGCCCCGAAGAATATACGGCAGTGCTGATGCAGGGCAGCGGCACGTTCTGCGTAGAGGCTACGCTGGGCAGCGTGGTACGTCCTGACGACCATCTGCTTGTTGCCGCCAACGGCGCTTACGGCAAACGTATGGGCACAATCGCCGAATATTACAAGCTGAACTGCCACGTAATGCGTTTTGAGGAGACCAAGGCCGTTGACCCGAAGACCATCGACGAATACCTGACGGCACATCCCGAGGTTACCCATGTATCCGTTGTACACTGCGAGACGACCACCGGCGTGCTGAATCCTCTTGCCGAGATAGCCGCCGTAGTGAAGCGTCACGGCAAAGTACTGATAGTCGACGCGATGAGCAGTTTCGGCGGAGTGCCCGTCGACATGGCCGTCCTCGGCATAGACTTCATGATAAGCTCGGCCAACAAGTGTATCCAGGGCGTGCCCGGCTTCGGCTTCATCATCGCCCGCCGCTCGCTGCTCGAGCAGTGCAAGGGCGTAGCCCGCTCGCTATCGCTCGACATTTACGACCAATGGGAGACAATGGAGAAGGGACACGGCAAGTGGCGTTTCACATCACCTACACACGTAGTGCGCGCATTCATGCAGGCCCTCACCGAACTGAAAGAGGAAGGCGGAATAGCAGCACGCTATGCACGCTACCGCGAAAACCACCGTACGCTCGTGGAAGGCATGCGCTCGCTGGGCTACAGAACGCTGCTGCCCGACGAGTGGCAGTCGCCGGTCATCACGTCATTCTACTACCCGACGGCCGACTTCGACTTCAACACGTTCTACCAGAAGCTCAAGGCCAAGGGCTTTGTAATCTACCCCGGCAAGATATCACAGGCCGACACGTTCCGCATTGGCAACATCGGCGACGTGCACCCTGACGACTTCCGTCGCCTTGTAGACACCATACGTGAAATGTAATTCTCACAAAAAAACTTTATAGATTGATTTGGCTTATTTGCGGAAGGGCGCCTTTTGGATTCCAATTGGTGCCCTTTTGCATTGTAAAAGGCCACCTCTTACAATGCAAAAGATGGCCTTTCGTAAACACGCTGACTATCAAGGGAATAAAAGCCGGGCACACACGGCGGGGACTCCGGCGCAAACAGCCACAACAGATTTTAATCTACAAAAATGATATAAATACCCACCATAGGTGTTTTTAACAGCCATTATTTTCGGTTATGAACCATTATGAACTTGCCACTTTCCTTAATTTTACATATCTTTGCAAAGAAAAAAAGCCGTTAACCGCATGGCAACAGTAACTCCATGACGGCGGAAACAATAAAAGCACTACCATACGAAAGGACGTTCTGACTTAGCTGACAGATACGACAAAAGCGCTAAAACAGCCTTAATATCAACCGGATTATGAAGAAGAAGAAGTTATGGATACTGCTATTGACTACCGTTATATTGTGCTCATGCTCGTCAGGAAATGACGGAGCGACCGACACCCCAGACACCCCTACCCCGCCAACGGCGGAGGAACGGTTGTCCATACACATAGGAACGGCCGTAAACGACCGTGAAGACACCAGGGTAACCGACCTCGCGTTCGAAGCCGGTGACCAAATAGGACTGTACGTGGCAAACCGCAACTCTGACGGTACGCCCGCGACACTGAAGCCCACAGGCAACCATGTAGACAACATGCGCTTTACCTACGACGGTACATGGACACCCGATACGCCCATATACTGGGCAGACAACAAGACCAACGCAGACTTTTATATATATTATCCTTACACGACGACGGTGACTGACGTAAAGGCAATGCCCTTCAACGTCAGCGCCGACCAGAGCTCAGAGGCCGCCTACAAGGCCGGCGACGTAATCATTGGTTCGAAAAAAAACGTCAGCCCAACGGAAAGCACAGTAATCATCGATGCACGACACGCAATGAGCCAAATGCTCATTGAGCTTGCGCCAGGCAACGGATTCACGGCTGAAAGCCTTGCCGAGGCCGACATCAACGTACGCATTAACGGAATCAAGACTAACGCTACAATAGACCTTGCCGCAGGCACGGTAGCCGCAACGGGAGAGCCAACGGCAATAACGCCGATGAAAAGCGATGACGGATACAAGGCACTGATAGTGCCGCAAAGCGTGGCTGACGGCAATCTGCTGACCGTAACGGCAGACGGACGTGAATATAATCTCAAGAAAGGCATGACCTTCGAAAGCGGGAAACGCTATAGGTTCACAGTGACACTGAGCAAGACAAGCGATGGCGTAAACGTTACCATAGACCAATGGGAAGACGACGGCACCGATTACGGAGGCACGGCTGAATAAAAGCTTAAGTAGACGAGATACAAGAAGGCAAGCAACAAGGCAAATCTCGTTGTCAACTTGTAACTCGTCAACTTGTTGACAATAAATAAAAAATAACATGAAAATAAGCCGACACATATTATTATATATGGCCGCAAGCCTGTCATTATTGACAAGCTGCTCTGACGACCTGTTCAATGACGACGGCAACCGCCACGGCACAGACCGAATCAACCTGTCAGGCGAGATTGACCAACTGGCAGTAACTCGAGTGAACGACAGCGGATTCTGCGACGGCGACGTAATTGGCGTATACATCGTAGATTACAACGGCAACACGCCCGGCACACTGCTACCAAGCGGCAACCGTGGCGACAACGTGCGCCACACCTTCGACGAAAGCGCCAACAAATGGAACTCGGCCTACGACATATACTGGAAAGACAAGCACACACCTATCGACGTATACGGCTATTACCCCTACGGCTCGCCCGAGAGTATAGATGCCTATCCGTTCACAGTGGAGCGTGACCAGAGCACCGTATCCGAGGGAGGAGCTATGGGAGGCTATGAAGCCAGCGACTTCCTATGGGGCAAAGTGGAAAACGTGGCACCCACAACAAACGTTATCCGCCTGCCGATGAAGCACCGCATGGCCAATGCCCGCATAACGCTTGTCGAAGGAACGGGCTTTGCCTCGGGTGAATGGGCGCAGACGGAGAAAAACATTCTCGTGGCCAACCTCGTGCGCGAGGCTACCATCAACCTTGCAGACGGAACCGTGACACCTACCGGAGGCATAGAAAAGACGGCCACGGTGCCGTCAAACAACGGCGACGAATGGCGCGCGATAGTGATCCCGCAAACCGTACAGGCCGGCACTACGCTATTCAGCATAACCGTTGGCGGCACACCATATAAGTTCACAAAGAACGAAGACTTGACCTACGTGGCAGGAAAGATGAACAACTTTACAATCCGCGTTGACAAAAAAGAGAATACCGGCCAATACACCTTAACCCTAATCAGCGAAAGCATAACGCCCTGGGAGAACGACCTTGTCAGCCATGACGCCGACGCACGGGAATATATCATCATAAATTCTACCGCCGGACACCTGAAAGACTCTATCATTGCGGCCAACAAGGACTACACGCAAGTGAAGAACCTGAAGATAACAGGACGCATAAACAGCCAGGACTTCTATTTCATGCGTGACTCTATGGACAACCTGCAAGCACTGAACCTGAAAGAAGTTTCAGTAAGTGGCGGTTTTAACGATTATGACTATTATAATTATTTCAACACCCAAGATTCCGAAGAAGAAATAGAAGGAATGATACCTTCATTAGCCTTTCAATACAAAAAGTCATTGATACGCATCGTTCTTCCTGATAAGTTGACCGGTATCGGTTATGATGCATTCAGTGAATGCGACAACTTAACCGGTTCCATAATTATACCCGAAGGCACAACCAGGATTGCGAGAGAGGCATTTTATGGTTGTTATTCATTAGACGGTTCGCTATCCTTACCAAGTACATTGGAGTATATCGGAACTTTTGCTTTTAGCAACTGCAAATTCTCGTGTGAACTTATTTTGCCTAATGAATTAAGATATATTGGAAATTATGCTTTTAACAATGGAACATTTTACGGTAATTTAGTCTTACCGCACGAATTGGAGTATATTGGCGAATATGCATTCCTAAATTGTGCTGACATCACCGGTAATCTCAGTATACCGCAAAAAATAAAAAATATATCAAACGGAACGTTTCAAAGTTCAGGATTTGACGGTACCTTAACTTTACATGACGGCATTATTGCAATTGGTTCAACTGCATTTGCAAATACCAACCTAAAGGGCAACCTTATATTACCCAAAGATCTGACAACCATTGGAATATCCGCTTTCGACGGCTGTAATTTTTCCGGAAACTTAATCTTTCCTAAAGAATTGGTTACAATCAACAACAATGCTTTTGTCGGAAATACACGTATTAGTGGTACGATTGAATTTCCTGAAAGCATGTCTACAATAGGGGCAAATGCTTTCGATGGCTGTACAGGCATTGAAGGTATCGTAATTCCAGCCGGTATCGAGAATATCCGCAGTGGGGCATTCAACAATTGCTTTGGCATTGGCTCTATCGTTTGCAAAGGAGAAATGCCGGCACGAGTCGAAAGCGGAGCGTTTAACGGCGTAGCAAAAGACAATTTCACGCTTGAGGTACCAGAATCAGCCGTAGCGCAATACCAAACGGCGCCAGGCTGGAACGAGTTTAAACGCATTGCCGCACACCACGAACTTGTATGCCGCCCGTCAACAGCCTGCGCTATAAATACAGAGCACAAACAGACTTTAATTGTCGATGCCGAGGGTGAATGGGAAGTGGCAAGCAAACCCGACTGGTGCGAACTGTCGCAGACCAGCGGCGGGAACAAGACAGAAGTAACGCTTACTATCAAATCAATGGCTAAAGGTTCGGGCGACCGTACTGGCGAAATAGTATTCAAGCTGAAGAACGAGGATTACACACATACCTGTACCGTAAATCAATACGATTACGAATACGGAGAAAACGAATGGCTTACGTTACAGAAAGCGACAAGAGGCAACAACGGAGGCATAAACATCGTAATACTCGGTGACGGATATGACGCAAAGGACATTTCCAGCGGAGATTACCTTACCAATATAAAACAGGAAGTGGAATACTTTTTCGGCATTGAGCCCTACACCACTTACCGCGACTACTTCAACGTATATACAGCCTTTCCCCTGTCGACCGAGACGGGCGTGGGCACAGTCAATACCATCCGTTACAATCGTTTCAACACAACTTACATAGGCGGCGTAGGCCTAACAGCTGACTATGACGAAATTTTCAACTACGCACTGAACGCTCCAACCGTTACACAAGACAACCTAAAACAGACTTTAATCATCATCGTGCCAAACAGCACGGATTACGGAGGTATTACACAAATGTGGGAAGACGGCTCGGCAATAGCCTTCTGTCCCCTCAGCACGTATGGCTACCCGCTTGACTCACGAGGAGTCATCCAACACGAAGCGGGTGGCCATGGGTTCGGCAAGCTCGGCGACGAGTACATTTACCACAATGCGTTCATAGATTTCTGTAACTGCTTATGTTGTGGGCATACAGACGAGTTTAATAATGCAAAAAACCTTGGATGGTACGAAAACTTATCACTTACGGGCAAGATGCACGAGGTTCCATGGAGCCATCTTATATTCGACAACAGATACAGTGACATCGTTGACATTTTCGAAGGCGGATTCATGCACAACCGAGGAGTATTCCGCTCGGAACAGAACTCATGCATGAACAACAACATACCATACTACAGCACAATAAGCCGTGAAAGTATCGTTAAGCGCATAAAGCGTTACGCTGGCGAGACATACTCATATGAAGAGTTCGTTGCCAACGACAGGCGCGACGCCGGAACTGTAACAAGAAGTTCAAGTGTCAACGGAGGCACTTTAAACAAATACCAAATGCCTCCTAAAATACATAAAGGCAGTCCATTGAAAGGCAGGAAGAGCAGGCGCAAATAATGTCTTTAGCAGTATTAAATACTCTCAGCAAGGATAAGCCGGCAGTGTCTTGAACACACAAACACGGCATAACCGGCTTATCCGCCACGCTACAGGCACCATAACTTATTATAGACAAAGAAAGAAAAAGATGAAAAATAATATAATAACCTGCGCTGTTTATGCGTTAACAATAATAGGATTGTCGGCCTGTTCACAGGAAGATAAGCCTGAAATACCGACAGACGCAAAGTCTACACCGATGACTTTTGCCGTAACCCATCCTGCACAAAGGACAAGGGTAACCGACACTGATTTTGAGAATGGAGACAAGATAGGACTATTTGTTGCCAAGACTGATGCACCTTTGGAAATAGGCGGCAACCTTGTAAACAACGAGGCTCTTACCTGTAACAACGGGAACTGGACGGCTGGACGCACCATCTATTGGGATGAAGGCACATACAACGCTTATGCCTATTACCCTTACATATCACCGATAACATCCATCGGCGACATGCCTTTCAGCGTAAATACCGATCAACAATCAGCAAGCGGTATCGACGGGATTGACGGATACGAGGCAAGTGACTTCCTATACGCCAAAGCCGATGGGCTAAGTGCGTCAAGCACCCCTGTTTCACTGACGTTCAGGCACATAATGAGCAAAATCACCATAAGGCTGATTAAGGGAGAAGACTTTGAAGGGGAAATGCCGACAAATGCCAAAGTGTATATTCACAGCACAGTTCCTACAGCAACAATAGACCTTGAAGCAGGAGTTGCGACACGATATTCAAGGGGAACCCGTACCACCATAGAGGCAAAACAAGATGCTGACTACATGTTCTCGGCAATAGTCGTTCCACAACGTGTAGAAAACAGAATGCCGCTGATTGAAGTCATAATGAAAGGTGTTTCGTATATGTACGAAAGCACTTTCAACTTCAAGCCAGGAACAGAACATCTGGTGAACTTCGTCATATCAGACAATCCGGATCAAGTAAAAATCGATATTGGAGGAGAGATACAAGACTGGCAATAGCATGAAAACGACAATATATGTATTGTCCGTGTTGGCAATCATACTTGGAAGCATGGCTGCCGTCTTATGGCTACGGCCTGATATTGGCGTACCGGAAAACAACCAAAACATAAGATTCGGTATATACGAAGATCGCGAACTTGTCGGACTTGTTGACAAACAAGGGAAAACAGCATACATTATAAAAGACGAGAAAGGCAACAAGCTGTTTAATATTCCGGTGCGCAATTGCACCATTGATGTAAGGTTCAGAAACGGCCGGCTACGTTTCTTGGAGAAAGAAACTGGACGTAAAGGCTATATCGACCGATACGGAGTAGTGACATTCATCAATGATGACAGGCCATCACCAAGCCGTGACACGGATAAGGGACGTATCATAATCTCCCAACAAGGCAAAGGGGCACAACCTGAAGCTGTATCAAGTACGGCCGAAAACAAAAGCATGAAAAACCAAACGCATTACGGCCTGACCGACAGCCAGCTGAAAAAAATAGTTAGCGGAAATCCTTTTTACAAGGAAGCAAACAAGATTCTGTCAGGGAAATTAGCCGTGAATGATGCTGAAAGACGCCGAATAATACTTAATTACTGCGAGCATTTCCGCATGGCATACACAACGAAGGACATTGACTTCCTGAAACAATTATTCAGCGAGAACGCTTTAATAATTGTGGGAAATGTTGTCAAGACGACGCCTGATGTAGAAAACAAGTACATGTCAAAACAACAAGTTACATACAACATCAGAACGAAGAAAGAATACATAGAGCGCCTGTCAAAGGCTTTCGCTGCAAACAAAAAGATAGACGTGAGATTTTCGGGCTTCAACATAATGCGCCACCCGACAATGGACGGGATATACGGAGTAAGCCTCAGGCAGAAATACAAAAGTGACAAATATGCTGATGACGGATGGATTTTCCTTCTTTGGGATTTTCGTGACGAATCAATGCCACGCATCCACGTAAGGACATGGCAACCGGCACAAAACATAACAGACGGGAACGAAGTTATTAACATTGGTGACTTTAACTTGGAATAATGGCACTAAAAAGCTCCGACATATATTATAAACGCATACTGCTGCCGCTTTTACTACTGTTCATGACAATAGGTAAAGCTCCTATTGCCGCAAGTAATAATCCAGGTAGCAACGGCATTTGTATGCCAAGCGCAATAAACAGGAATGAGGGAAACAACGTTATTCCTCCTAACGACTCGGTAACCGTCAGGTTTAAAGTAGCTGGTTTCAAGGTTTTACCTAACGATGTAAGCGCTTTTATAACTCCTGTGAAAGATTTAAACGACGAGGCTTGCGCTTTGGTAAAAGTCGTTGCTTCACATGATTTTGCTTTTTCGTCACCATTGGGAATAGTCAAACGTAAAGACAAAGTTGGCGAGATTTGGCTTTACATGCCACGGGGCACGAGACAAATAACAATCAAGCACCCCCAATGGGGCGTACTGAGAAACTACAGATTACCGTACCCTCTTGAAAGCCACGTAACATACGAGATGGCAATAAGCGAGCCTGAACCGTCAACCGTACTTGAACGTGACACAATAATATTGACCAAAACAATCATCGATACCGTTGCCGTAAAGAAAACAAAACCTCGATTACCATTAGCAATACATACACTCTTCACTGCCTCTCTACACGAAAACGGTCCGTCATGGGGCCTTATGGTTGCCATTATGCGACGTCATGGTATATTCGTGCACGCAACAACCGACTTCAAATCAACTGGTGACACCCGTATGACATGCGATGAAGCCGGATATATCACCGATAGAGGCACAATACCTTACTACACAGGGGAGACCCGCCACTCCAATTGGGCGGTAACAGCAGGCGCCATACACAAGATATGGCGCACGCTTTGTCTTTTTGAAGGGGTCGGTTACGGCAAAAGCAACACTACGTGGCAACTTGCCGACAGCGAAGGCGGTGGTTATGCTTTCAACAAAGACCTTAGCCACAAAGGGGTGGCAGGAGAAATAGGTCTGATGGTATCATTCGCGAAAATAAGCATTTCCGCGTCAGCGATGACTATCGCCGGCAAAATGTGGCAAGGCTGCATCGGCGTCGGAATAAAAATAAGATAAGCCCCAGAAACATGAAAGGGGTATATATTACCTGACGAATTTTTCACCCACATGAAATATAATCCAATACTAATAATCACGGCCATCATGTTAACCGCATGCAGCGACGACATTGTTCCTGGCAATATCGAGCCACTACTTTCGGTCGCCGAGGCAACTGATATAACACGAACGGAAGCGACATTGGCCGGAACAGTGGTTCTTAAAGGAAACACCCCAATGCCTGAATTGCATTTCATATATGGTGAAACGGAAGACATGAATAATGAAACGGCAGCAACAGCCGACTCTGACAACAACGTATCAGTACGCATTTCAGGCTTGACACCGGGAACTCTTTATAATTACTGCCTTACAGGGACAAACGGTAGGGCTACGATATACAGCAATACTATGACATTCACGACGCAACACAGCAACAAGCCTGTATTGAGCGCACTGACAATATTGAGCCACGGACCAACCAGCGCAATAGTAAGCTACGAAATAACGGACGACGGTGGAGAAGATATTACCGAAACCGGATGTTACGTAACGAATACATCAACAGGCGAGACAACAAAGATGGAAACAACGTCCAACGACACTAACAGCACTTACAGAATGCGCCTTGGCGGATTGGAGCAAAACACCGAATACGAATTCACTGCCTTCGCCTCAAACAAGGAAGGCGAGACAAAAGGTGAACCGCTGCAGTTCAAGACAAGTAATGCCATAATTTTACAAGAAGCAGGTGAACTGGACGAACTGGTAGGTGACGACATTTACGAATACTCTACGCTGTCGATAGACGGGCAAATCAACGGTGACGACATACGCTGCCTGAGAGAGATGATGGGAAGAGACATCAACGGAGACACAACACCAGGACAACTTACAGACGTCAACCTGGCCGATGCAAGCATTGTAGAAGGTGGTGGCAGCTACGGTTCGTCACGCTATACAGAAAACAACGTCATAAGTTACGGGATGTTTGCCGACTGTACGGACCTTACAAACATAGTCCTTCCCGACAATACGACGGCGATAGAGAATGAGGCTTTCAGCAACTGTACATCCTTAAAGCAGCTTACGATTCCCGCGTCCGTATCAAGCGTGACGCCGTCGTCAGGCTGTATGTCGCTCATGGAGATAAACGTTTCCGCGGCAAACATAAATTACACGAGCGTGGAAGGAGTGCTGTTCTCTGCCGACGGACAGCAGCTCACATGGTTCCCCATCGGCAAAGACGGCGACTATACACTACCTTCAACGGTTACAGAAATTGGCGATTACGCTTTCAGGGACTGCAACATAACACATTTCACGCTACCCGACAACCTCACGGAAATAGGACAAGCCGTATTCTACGGCAGCAAGGTGGAGGAAGTGGACATGCCCGACAAACTCCGGCTGATTCCTACCGGCACGTTCCAGAACTGTTCGCAACTTAAAACTATAAGGCTGGGCAGCGCAACAGAACTCATCTCCGACTACGCATTTGACGGCTGTCCGCTGCTCGATATGTACATAGACGCGAAATACCCACCGGTGTGTAATCCGGAGGCTTTCACCAATTCTGCCTCCGACATGTTCTCGACATGCGTACTGCACGTACCCGCAGGCCGCAAGACGGCATACAGATACGACGCCGACTGGGGACAATTCAAAAACATAACAGAACAATAGACGTAGAAGTAAAACCACACAACAACATATACACATGAACTCCGCAGAAATAGAAGAACTGAAGACTCTTGTAGAACAACAATACGGCAAGGTGCTGGGCACAACCACCGACTTCGAGGAATTCTCGTTGTACGCCGGCAGAAAGACTGGCACACGCGTATCGCCGTCTACGCTAAAACGTATCTGGGGCTACGTCAGCGACAAGCACAAGCCGCGCACGTTCACGCTTGACGTGCTTGCCCAGTGCATAGGGCACGACAACTTCGCGGCTTTCGTAGCGTGGCTGAAGACCAGTACAAGGTATAACTCGTCATTCTTCAGCGCCAACCAACTGATAAGCAACGAGCTGCACGCCGGCTCATCGGTGGAGATAGGCTGGAGCCCAAACCGCCTGGTACACCTCGACTACTTGGGCAACAGCCTGTACAAGGTGACCGAATCAGCCAACAGCAAAATGCAACCTGGCGACGTATTCATGACGGGCTGCTTCATCAAGGGACAGCCTCTGTACTTACCCTACATCGAGCGGAACGGCCAACGCACGCCCCCATTCGTGGCGGGACGCAACGGAGGACTGACGATAATCAACCGGATAAAATGAAGGGTGAAAAGTTAAAAGTGAAGAATCCATATGTAAACAAGGCCTTTGTCTTAATTCCTTAACCGCTATAATACCTTTACTCTTAAGAAGTGAAGAGTGAAAACAAACAACAATGACAGCTTGTTCAAGTAATGGATTCTCCACTTTTCACTCTTCATTCTTCACTTTTAAATCAATCTATATGGACTCATCCGAATACACAGAGGATATAAACAACGAGATTGACTCGGCCGCTCTGATACCCGTAGAGAGCGGATTCAGCGGCATGCACGAGTGTTATGTCTCGGAGAACGGCCATACACGGCTGTTCCGTGCCACAAGATACGGAAAGCTGTACATGCTGAAATGCCTGAAGCCAGACTTTCTATATACCCCGATTTACCGCCAGGCGCTGACCAAAGAGTTCGAGATAGGCCTGCAGCTCGACCATCCCAACATCTGCCGTACCATCGGCATGGAGGAAGTTGACGGGCTCGGGGCTACGATAGTGATGGAGTATATCGACGGCGAGACGCTTGCCGACATGATAGACGGCAAAGTCTTGACCGCGCAAATGGCGGAAAAGGTGGCCCGGCAGCTGGCCGATGCGCTCGACTACATGCACGGCAAGCAGATAACGCACCGCGACCTGAAGCCGTCAAACATCATGGTAACGCACAACGGCCATAACGTCAAACTGATAGACTTCGGCCTGGCCGACAGCGACGGGTTCAACGTATTGAAACAGCCCGCGGGCACATCGGGATATATCGCACCCGAGCAACTGCTGCCCGGAGCCAAGGCCGACGTATGCTCGGACATCTACTCGCTGGGCATGGTCATGAGGGACATGGCGGCGGCAACGGGCGACAGGGCAATGGCAGACATAGCCACAGCCTGCACAAGACGCAATCCAGCCGACCGCCCGGCTACGGTACAGCAAATATTCGAGCGCCGCAGGCCAAGCCGCACGCAACGCCTTACGGTAACGCTGCTCGTGGTTATAATCGCGGCGCTTGCCGTGCTCATCACCGCCACAATGCTCAGTCGCCAGTCACGTCAAGCCGAGACGACACCGGCGGGATACGTAATGCCCGACGGCAACGAGGCCGTTGACTACAGCCAATGGCCCAGAAAATAACAACGGTAGGGCCGTGCGGACTGATTAGTGGCACGGACTATAAAACGGAGTGCCTGTACTCCCTGGGGTTGCAACCGACGATTTTCTTGAACATGCGGCTCAGATGATGTGGATACTGGAAGCCTACGGCGTAGCGATTTCGCTTACCGTCATGTCGGTATCCATCAGGTACTGCTTGACACGCTCAATTACGGACAGATGGATATGCTCGATGGCCGAGCGTCCGGTCTCTTTCTTGATAAGGTCGCCGAAGTAGTTTGGCGAGAAATGCAGCTGGTCGGCGCAATAGGCTACCGACGGCAGCCCTATGCGGCGGGGCTTGTCGGAGTCGAAATAGTCGTCGAGCAGCTTCTCGAAACGTGCCAGCACGTCGCGGTTGACCGGCTCGCGGGTGACGAACTGTCGGTCGTAGAAGCGCATACAGTTGTTAAGCAGCACCTCAATGTTTGCCGCTATGATTGAACGGCTGTGGCGGTCGATGGTGTTGTCAAGCTCTGCAGCAATCTCGGCAAAACAGTTTTTTACCGTCGCCTTCTCCTTTTCCGACATGTGCAGGGCCTCGTTCACCTCGTAGGAGAAGAACGTGTAGTCCTTCATCCGGCGTGCCAACGGCGTGCCGCGGAGCAGGTCCGGATGGAACACCAATGCGTATCCTTGCGGATTTTTGGTTTCCCCACCATCGTCAATCCCTGCAACCTGCCCCGGAGCGACGAACACGAGAGTACCTTCCTGGTAGTCGTACTTGCCGCGCCCGTACACAAGTTGGCCGTGTATCTTCTCTTTCAGGAATATGGCATAGAACGTTCCACACTTGCGGCGGTGTCTCAACACCTTCACTTTCGAGAAATCTATGATTCCTACAAGCGGGTTCTTGGTCTCCAGCCCGAGAAACTTGTTGTAGTCGTCGATTGACCTTAAGTCAAGTATCTTGTCCTTTTCCATAATTCACCATTTATTTCACAATATTGCAAATATAGCGAATTTAACGTTACGCCGCTACTTCCTGCGGCACTGAATCTGTAATATTGGTTTGAAATAAATGCCTATCCGCAATTTGGGTATATGCTCCGACGCCAACAAGGCAGCATTACGCCTTGTAAGTGCAGTCGCGTTTGCGCTGCGGTATGCCACTGTCAGGCTTGAAAGAGGATGTCACGTACATTGCAGTTCCAAACCGACAGCCATGCAGGACAGCGCAGAATGAATGACGCAAGTGGCTTGGCGGCAAGATTACACTTTGCGAACGGGACAAGAAAGAATGCTTACACTTTGAAAAACGTTGACGCTGTAGAACGGGCACGGCCAAAAATTTTCCGTCGATTGGCTTGAATATGCCAATCCTGCGTGTGCGAGCGTAGCACGTTTAAACACTCACTTTTACATCTAAAGGCCATGTTTTGTGCAACGAAAGGCGGCCTTTCGCGTTCCGAAAAGCCGCCTTTTGGACATCGCGCAGCGCCTCCACGATTATCGTGGAGTGATTGTATGTTCATTAAAAAGCGCTTATATAACAATCGTGCAACGGTTGAACGATTTTTTAACATACTTTTCTTTACTAACATAGAACCATTTTGCTAAGTCTGCATGTCATTTTCATAAAATCCGTTTCCAGATTGCGCGAAAACCATGCACTTTCCTGAATGACATTTCGCAACGCCAGTATAGCTTACGGCTTACTATCTGCCATCAAGCATTGGAATGCCGCACATCTGTAAAAAAGGTTTGAACAACAGTAAAAAATGTTGCCCGCATGACGGATAAAACACGTAACTTTGCACCCGTATAAATATCTGAACCGAAACAATACATACTTTACGACATGGACAGAAGGGAAGCTATAAAACGTATCGGCATGGCCCTGGCCGGCGCAGCGGTAATGGGCACGGGAGCGGCAAGCCTTGCCTCATGCGGCAAGAAGGGCACGAAGCGTATCATATTCTACTTCACGGGCACGGGCAACTGCCTCTATGTAGCCCGCCAGATAGGTGGCGACGGGGCACTGCTGCTAAGCATACCGCAGATAATGAAGCAAGGAGAGCTAAACTTTGAGGCCGACGAGATAGGCCTGGTGTACCCCATCTACGGACACATGCCGCCCAACATGGTGCGCAAATTCATAAAAAAGGCACGGCTTAAGGCCGAGTATAAGTTCGCCGTACTTACCTACGGCAACCGTAAGTGCAACGCCTCCGAGATATGGGACGACATATCCCGTCGTGCCGGCAATGCCTTCGACTACGTCACAACGATGATTATGGTCGACAACTGGCTGCCCAACTTCGACATGAACGAGCAGATAAAAATAGACAAGCACATACCAGAAAGCCTCGCCCGCATAACCGCCGACGTCTCGGCAAGGCGCCGCTGGATAGAACCGGTCACGGAGGAAGAACGGCAACAGCACCAGGGTTTCATCGCGGCGACAGGCATAGACCCCGAAAAAGGCTTCACCTGGGACAGCGCCCAGTGCTTCACCGTCACCAACGCGTGCATAGGCTGCGGCGTGTGCGCCGACGTATGTCCTCGCGGCAACTGGAGCCTCACATCGTCGGGAGTCAAGACCGAAGGCGAGTGCGAAGCCTGCTTCGCGTGCATACAAAACTGCCCGCAACGCGCGATACAGTTCAACAAGGAAGGCAACATTATGCTCGCCGCCGGCGAGAAGAACCCCAACGCCCGCTATCGCAACGAACACGTATCCCTGTGGGACATCAAGCAGGCCAACAGACAGTGACGTCAGCCGCACGCAGGACACGGCCCCTGAACAACTTACATGCGGCCTGCGCTATACGGCACGGCAGGCCGCCTCTTGGCAAAAGCCACGCGCGGCGTACCGTCGTCGACGTAGATTATACCGCAACGGACAAACCCGAGACGGCCTACGGCAGCCAGCATCGGCCCGTTATCGGCATGGGTGTCAAGACGGATATTGTCCGCCAGCGTGAAGCAGAAGTCCACGCAACGCCTCAACATACCGCCCATCCTGCCCGTAGAGGCCAGCCTGTGGATGGTGCCATACTCCCCGTCGTCCGGCCACGAGCCATCCTCGATACGGTCATAGTTAGGCTCACGGCCAACGAAAAACGAAAAGACCATTAGCACCTCGCCATCAGCGCCTATACCAACATAGCTGTTTCCCGCCGCTACGTCACGCTCGACAATAGCTCGCGAAGGGTAACCGCCAGTCCACTGCGTGGCGTTACCAGTCAGGCGCATATACCTCCGCGCGTCGGCATAGACACCCATCAGCACGTCAATGTCGACAGCAGTACTCCTGCGTATCGACACCTCATTACCGCAAGACAATCCTCCAGAATCCATACATAACATATAATATTAATTACGGGTGCAAATATATATCTTTTACGCCTAAAAACGGCACGTGCCACACAAATTGGCGTCAGCGGAACATCATGGAAAGCAAAATAAAAATCCGTTTCACGCCCTTTTATTTTGCATTTCACTCGGTTTGCATTATCTCTGGATAAGATAAGCGGCACCTCGGAAATGAAAATAAAAATCCGTTTCACGCCCTTTTATTTTGCATTTCACTCGGTTTGCATTATCTTTGCACCGATTAAAAACAAGAGTCATGAGCCGTTTATATTCGTTTCTAAACTTCATAGGCCGCAAGAAATACCTCATCGTCGTCATTCTCGGCGTGTTGCTAGTGGGCTTCGTAGGCGACAACAGCATCCTGAAACATGTGCAGAACCGCATGGAAATACGCGCTATGCAAAGCGAAATCGACGCTTACAACAGCCAGTACGAGAAGGACGAGCACACGCTGAAGGAGCTCCAGCGCAATCCCAAGGCCATAACGAAAATAGCTCGTGAGCGCTACTTCATGAAGGCCGACGACGAAGACATATTCGTTCTCAGCGACGACAAACAACAAGAAAACAAGGAAAATGAAACAACTGAGTAAACTTCAGAGCATAGTGATGCTCGCCGGAGCTTTCTGCATGGTGGTAGGTGCCGGCCTTTACGTAGTCGGCATACAGGCCGTTACACCGTGGGTATTCGCCGTGGGCGCCGTATCTTTCGCCGTAATCCAGATGCAGCAGACGTACGCCGGACGCAACATCACAATAAAGCGGCTGCGCCGCATAATGACATTCGGCGACATCCTGTTCATCCTCTCGGCACTCCTTATGCTCGAAAACACCTACCGGTTCATCCTGCCCTTGTTCACCACCTACCTGCAAAACGGTTACTATCAATATGTAACCTACATCAACAACAATTGGGTTATTCTGCTGCTTATTGCGGCCGTAATAGAGATTTACACCACCCATCGCATATCAAATGAACTTGACAAAGAGGCAAAAAAACTATAAAAGACGGCGCTTTTGTTTTAAATTGCATAAATTTATTTCCGTACATCGATAATACATTGTACTTTTGTGGCGGTTTTATAACGCATATTTATGATAAGAACACTTTACACCTTGCTAACGTTAATGGCGTTAGCGTCGTGTGCTAACACGTACAACATACAAGGAACATCCAACGTTCCAACGCTCGACGGCAGAATGCTATTCCTAAAAGCCTTCGACGGAAGCGACTTCAAGAATATCGACTCATGCGATATCGTGCATGGCGAATTCCACTTCAACGGCACGCTTGATTCAACAAAAATTGTCACTTTGTTCATGGACGACGAAGGCCTTATGCCCGTAGTACTTGAGAGCGGTGACATAACAATCAAGATAGACAACACACAGCAGAAGGTAACAGGCACTCCGCTTAACGAAAAACTGTTTGAATTCATTGAGAAATACAAACAGCTTGAAAGTGAAGTAAGCGAGCTCGGACATCTGCAAAGCCAGGCCATAATGGACGGAAAGGACCTTAACGCAGTGAACATGCACCTTGCCGAAAAAGCAAGCCAGATAGCGCAGCGCGAGGACAAACTGGTTACGTCGTTCATTATAGAGAACTTTGACAACGTACTCGGCCCGGGGGTGTTCTTCATGATAACCGCAGGCCACCGCTACCCAGAGCTGTCTCCATGGATAGAGGACATCATGAGCAAAGCTACAGACAAGTTCAAGAACGACCCATACGTGAGCGATTACTATAAGAAAGCCCAGCAAAACCAGGCTATAATGAACGGTACCGCTATGCCGTCGGATATAAATGAACAGCCGGCAGATGTCCCCACCCCGAACGAGTTGGCAACTCCGGACGTGCTCGCAGGCGACTCCATAGCCGCTGTCGAGGGCGAATGATACGACTATCAGTAATGTTCAGGCATACATTATTTTATGAGGACATTGATTGAACACGCCACTATCGTAAACGAAGGCAAGGCGTTTAAAGGTGCTGTCGTTATAAGTAACGACCGTATCGAAGGCATTTTACAAGAAAACGAGTCACCCCGCGGGCATTTCGACAACGTCGTCGATGCCACGGGGTGTTTCGTTTTGCCAGGAGTTATTGACGATCATGTACATTTCCGCGAACCCGGAATGACAGCAAAAGCCGACATCGAAAGCGAAAGCCGTGCGGCAGTCTATGGAGGAGTTACAACTTACTTCGACATGCCGAACACCGTTCCGCAGACAACAACACTTGAAACACTCAACGAGAAATTCTCCATCGCGGCCGTCAAAAGCCATGTAAACTACTCATTCTTCTTCGGAGCAACCAACACTAACGCCACTCTTTTCGACAATCTCGACATACACCGGATACCCGGAATAAAACTCTTCATGGGATCATCAACAGGCAACATGCTCGTTGACCAAGGCGAAGCCCTCGACAAAATATTCTCTACCGCCCCGCTGCCAATCATGGCCCACTGTGAGGACACTGGCATAATAAACAGCAACATGAGACATGCAAAGGCGGTATACGGCGACGATCCCGACATTAAATACCACCCGATGATTCGTAGCGAGGAGGCATGTTACCGTTCGACAAAACTTGCTGTAAGCCTTGCAAAGAAACATAATGCCAGATTACATGTAGCACATCTCACCACAGCCCGTGAACTTCAGCTGTTTGAACCATGGACTGACACAATGCCGAAAATTACGGCTGAAGCTGTAATCGCCCATCTGATGTTCTCTGAAGACGACTATACAAGGCTCGGGACAATGATAAAATGCAATCCGGCCGTAAAGACAAAGGCCGACAGAAACGCACTCCGCGCTGCACTTAATGACGGCCGCATAGCTGTAATCGGAACAGACCACGCACCGCACAGGCTTTCGGACAAACAGGGAGGATGTGCACGCGCGGCCTCCGGCATGCCTATGCTCCAGTTCTCGTTGGTATTAATGCTTGGACTTGTTGACGACGGAGTGCTGACAATAGAGCGTGTAGCCGAACTAATGTGCCACCGGCCGGCTATGCTTTTTGACGTCCGTGAGCGAGGATTTATACGCAAGGGATACAAAGCCGACATCGTAATCGTCCGACCTGACCGCCCTTGGACGGTGACAGAAGACGCCATACAGAGCAAATGCGGATGGAGCCCTATGACAGGGCACACATTCAACTGGCGCGTGGAACACACTTTCTGCAACGGGCGCCACATTCTTGACGGCGAACGTTTCGACGATACTTACCGAGGAGAAGAGGTCGTTTTCAGATAAGACAAGCCTCCTCCGGAAACGTAAACAGCCATTGCCTATAGCCCCAACAACCGCATAAACCGATAACCGTAACAATAAATGATAGCCCGAATATTCGTATACCTGCTACTGTTCATTACCCTACCCGACCTTTATCTCGACCGTCGTTTCCTCAAGAAACGTACACGTTACCTATGGTGGCAACGCGTATTATGGTGGCTGCCGGGGGCATTCATGTTCGCTTACACGATTTTTCTTGCCACAAGCCGCAACTTCGCGCCTGACACATTGGCCTTACTGCACATCTATCTACTGCTTTTAGGCGTACTAATAACCCCTAAATTCATTTTTGCCCTTTGCTCATTCCTTGGATGGGCACACTGCCGTTACCACCACACACGCAACAACTGGGGCAATCTTGTAGGCCTCGTACTGGCACTGGCGGTCGACGTTGCCGTAATATATGGCGGTACTTTAGGGTTCAGGAAACTTGACATCCGCCATGAGGATTATTACTCTTCCGAGCTGCCTGCCGCCTTCGACGGCTACAAGATCGTACAATTCAGTGACGCACATGTAGGCACTTATGGTACTGTATACGCCAACGTGCTTGAAAAAGCGATAGACTTAATCAACGCGCAAGACGCAGACATGGCCGTATTTACCGGCGATCTGCAAAACATGGAACCGAAAGAGCTCTATCCGTTCATGCAGACTCTAAGCCGGGTAACGGCCAAAGACGGGGTGTTTTCCGTCCTTGGCAACCACGACTACTCCGGATATATCGACGCGCCAAGTGCTGTAAAGGTGGCTAACGAGCGTGAACTGATAAGCCTGCAACGGCAGATGGGCTGGGACTTGCTGCTAAACGAGCACCGCGTAATACGGCGTGGCAACGACTCGATAGTAATTGCCGGAATGGAGAATGACGGCGGCAAACGCTTCCCGCAGAAAGGAGACGTAAAGAAATCCCTTGCCGGAGTGAAGTCAAACGCTTTCGTAATAATGCTTGAACACGACCCTTCATCATGGCGAAAGAAAATCTTGCCACAAAGCAAGGCGCAACTGACGCTTAGCGGACACACGCATGCCGGACAGTTAGAAGTATTCGGACTGTCGCCCGCAGCGTTTAATTATAAAGAGTGGTTTGGCATGTACTACGACGGAGAACGTGCCCTGAACGTATCCGCTGGCATGGGAGGTTTCGTCCCGTTCAGGCTCGGCGCGAGCAACGAGATTGTCGTTATAACGCTGCACAAGAAGTAGCAGACAAGACACCAGCAGACAAGCAGACGAGGAGATTTGCATTTTCGGTGATTAATCCCGAATAAACAATAGTTTATGCAAATCTCCTCGTCTGCTTGTCTGCTGGTGTCTTGTCCGCTAAAAGTCTGTCTCCCGTCTGCTAATATACTTATTTATATTTCTCGTCCAGCCCGTCATGGATTTCCTTGTAGCTTTCTTCCATCAGGCGGCTGATGTTGTCCGCGCCCTGTGATTGCGGATATATAGGCGCATGGATTGTAAGAGTCAGCTTGTGGCGGTGTACCCAATACCATTTGCTTGTACGCGGCATAACGTCAAACGAGCCGTTGATTGTCAGCGGCACTACGGGCAACTGCAGTTCATCTGCCAGCATAAAGGCGCCCCGCTTGAATGCTGTCATACGGCCGTTGTACGTGCGCGAGCCTTCAGGAAACACCACAACGCTCATGCCTTCCTTCAAAGTGAGACGCGCCTTGTCGTAAGATGCCTTGATTTTTTTCGGTCCGCGCCTGTCTACGAATATCTGGTGAGACTTTTCGCAGGCGTAACCAACAAACGGAATTTTACGCAACTGCTGCTTCATCATCCACTTGAAGTTACGGCGAAGATGGCCGAAGATAAGGAAGATGTCGAACGCTCCCTGATGATTGCTTACGAACACGTACGACTCTCCATGTTTTAGATTCTCGCGTCCGATGACTTCAACGGGCAGGAACAGCACCTTCAACACCCACGTCGACCAGATTACGGGCGGATAATAGCCCCAGAAATGCCCGTTGCCAAAGATACAACCGATACTTGTCGTCACCGCCGTGAGCAGCGTAAGCACGATGATGATAGGCAGGGCGATAATGATTTGATAAATACGGTATAAGTATTTCATAATTCAAAATGCATAATTCATTGGTATAACCACAATCTACAATGATAAGTTTCAGCACACAACCGGCGTCGGTCTCATTGTTAATTGATTTTAGGATACTTTCTCGTCCATCCGTCCCAACGCAGGCGCATAACCCCGAAGAACGCCTCGCCGAATATGCCTCCGCTCATCTTCGACACTCCCTCGCGGCGGTTGACGAATATCACGGGCACTTCCTTGATTTTGAAACCTATCTTATAAGCGGTATATTTCATTTCAATCTGGAAGCCGTAGCCCTTGAAACGGATTTTGTCAAGTTCTATCGTCTCAAGCACTTTACGGCGGTAACACTTGAATCCGGCCGTTGTGTCATGCACCTTGAAACCTGTAACGAGCCTGACGTATTGCGACGCAAAGTAGCTCATCAGCACTCGGCCTATGGGCCAGTTGACCACGTTGACTCCGCTGACGTAACGCGAACCGATGGCAACATCATACCCTTCGTCATGACATGCTGCGTAAAGGCGCGGCAGGTCGTTGGGGTCATGGCTGAAGTCGGCGTCCATCTCGAACACATAGTCATAGCCATGGGCCAGCGACCACTTGAATCCTGTGATGTATGCCGTGCCCAATCCCTGCTTGCCGCTACGCTCGATGATGAACAGACGGTCGCCGAACCCGCCGTCAATCAGGCGATGAACGATACCGGCAGTGCCGTCAGGCGAGCCGTCGTCAATCACAAGGATATGAAAACACTTTTCCAACGAGAACACGGCACGGATTATCTTCTCGATATTCTCCTTCTCGTTATATGTCGGGATTATTACAATACTGTCGCTTTTGTTCATGGCTGCTGCTTTATTCACGCGTGTTTTGTTTCTGCAAAAATAGCATTTTTATTTCATATTAAATACAATCAGGCCCCATAAATTCAACATTTTAGGAATATACATACAGTCTGCCAGCAGATTAGATATATGGAATGATTGTTTACTACAACACTGGTTGCCATACTCCCTGACTTCTATCGAATTGCGATATGCGGTTCATCCGCAGTTCAGTTGGATGGACGAATCGTGAAGCGCAAAGAGTCTTAGC
>OHYS01000113.1_pt1 | contig 54342 bp, 45 predicted proteins | sample 1580301 | NCBI WGS metagenome assembly OHYS01 (sample SAMEA3882531, study PRJEB24775) | human gut metagenome | biome: human-associated habitat; feature: intestine environment; material: feces | place: Netherlands | collected 2009/2010
GGAGCAGAAGTATTACCGCACCCACTCCGGCTGGATCGGCGGCCTGAAGGAGACCAAGTATCGCCTGCTGATGCAGGACAAGCCTGAGCTGGCCATGCGCGTGGCCGTCCGCGGTATGATGCCCCGCAACACCGTTACCAAGGATTCCCTGAAGCGCCTGCACATCTATGCCGGTGAGCAGCACATCCACGAGGCTCAGAAGCCCGAGCTGGTCAAGTAAGGAGGAAAAGAAACATGTATCAGTCCAAGAATCCCTATCTGTACGGCACCGGCCGTCGTAAGTCCTCCGTGGCCCGTGTGCACCTGTTCCCCAACGGCACCGGCTCCATCACCATCAACGGCCGCGACATCGACGATTACTTCGGTCTGGAGACCCTGAAGATGGTGGTCCGTCAGCCCCTGAACGCCACCGATACCCTGGGCAAGGTGGACATCGTTGCTACCGTGGAGGGCGGCGGCGTTTCCGGCCAGGCCGGCGCTCTGCGCCATGGCATCAGCCGCGCCCTGCTGCTGGTGAACCCCGAGTTCCGTCCCATTCTGAAGAAGGCTGGCTTCCTGACCCGCGATCCTCGTATGAAGGAGCGCAAGAAGTACGGCCTGAAAGCCGCTCGTCGCGCTCCGCAGTTCAGCAAGCGCTGATTTCGGCCGATTTTACAACTTCAAAGCAATCAAAATCCCGGAAAACGAGAGCTTTCCGGGATTTTCTTATATCCGCAGCATTTGTTCTGTTTTCAAAAAATCTGATGGAATTTGACAAGGTTTGACGTGATTTTTACATGTTAACGATGGGCTAAATGCCGTTTTTGACCCCGAAACTGTTAACGGATGGGCTAATTTTCGAGGGCGCTCATGCGGTCATCCGGAGCAGGTCGCCTCTGCATAGAAAATGAATACTGCGCCCCGCTTTTCGGAAATAATGGCTTTGGCACGGTTTGAAACGGTTTGACCAAGCCGAATGAACTTTATCGTTTTTCTCCTCTCAAACGCCATTTGCAGAATGGAGGATCCCGCCGCAGTTTGCTATACTGATGCCACAAGGAGGACTGACACATGAAACGAAAATACTGCACGCTCTATCTCAGCGAGGACGAATACAGCTTAACCCTGGATGCGCTCATCCGTCTCAAGAACAAGCTTATCCGCCAGGGACGCTATGCCGACATTGTGGACGAGGTGATTTTGCTTCTGGTGGATGCAAAAATCAAACGGGTCCGTGCCTGAAAATTACATAAGTGTAGCCACACAGTTTTGAAAGGAAAGACTGTGTGGCTTTTTTCATACCCAAGCGCATTACATAGCCGTCCAATTTTCCGGGCGGCTAAATTTGCGAGGGAATTCCCATGCAGAAAATTTAGTGCGTTCCTTGTATTTTCCAGTTCCAACACTTCACAGCTTGAATTTATCCACAGAAATGTCGATAAACCCAATCGGTTCGTCTTGCAGGAACATGACCATGTAAATGGGGAGATAGGTCAGCTTTCCGTCAGTCTTTACGTTATCATTTGTGAGTACATAGGCTTCTTGAATCCCATATTCCGGAACCGCCATCACATTGTCCAGCGCCGAGTGTTTTTCGTAGTCCTTTCCGCTCTTCACTTCAATGGGAAGGACCCGCCCTGCTTGCTCGACAACAAAATCAAGCTCCCCCTTTTTCTTGCTGTTATAATAATACAGGGAGTATCCGTGGGCATGAAGTTCCTGAGCCACCACATTCTCATAGACAGCTCCTTTGTTGACATCTTTCTCTTTGGTGACGATTTTCAGCTTGCAGGCTTTTCCATATATGGTGGTGAGCAGTCCCACATCTGACAGGAACAGCTTGAACAGCGTGCTTTTTTCATTCAGCATGAGCGGCACCGTAGGTTCCGTTGTGTTGAACACACCCAATGCAACACCGGCTTTCCAAAGCCATGTGAAGCTGTCCTCAATCCGATCAAAGCGCAGGCCTTTCTTGACGTCCGCAATCATAAATCGCTTGTTCTTCTCATTCAGTTCGGCCGGGATGAGTTCATAAATGTGCGTGAGGAGCAGTTTGCGGTTTTCCGCTTCGTACTGCGTAAAATCCAGTTTATACTGCTCGATGATCGCTCTGTGTTCATCCATCACATCATCAATGCTTCCGGTCGTCCGGTATTTTTCCACCGCAGCAGGCATTCCACCGATAATCAGATAGAGATTGAACATCTCCATGATTTTCCCGTGAATGACTTCCTCTACGGGCGTCTTGGATGTAAACGCCTTCCGCAGCGTATCCAATACGGGCTGGCTGACATGGAAGATTTGCAGGAACTCTTCAAAATCCAGCGGGTACATCGTGAGCGTCTGCAAATAGCCGACCGGTGCGGATTTCAGATTCACGATCTCCACACCCAACAGGGAGCCGGACAGAATGTACCGGAATCGCTTATCATCCACGAGAAACTTGATCTTCGTGACGATCTCCTTGTATTTCTGAATCTCATCAAAGAAAAAGACGGTCTTGCCGGGGACGATTTTCTGATCGCTGTACAGGGATAGCTTCAGGATCAGGTCATCGATGCTTGTTGCACCGGCCAGAATCTCGACGATTTCCGGCTGCCGTATGAGATTGAACTCGATATAGTCGCACCCCGCCGCTTTCAGACACTCCCGAATAATAAATGTCTTTCCCGCCTGACGGACACCATAGATCAGCAAAGCCTTGTCGCTGCTCTCGATCCAGTGCATAATCTCTTTTTCAATTTTCCTTTTTAGCATCATCAGCACCTCCACGCCTATCCTGTGCGTTTTCCAAGGTTATTATACCCAAGGCGTGACACTTTTTCAAGAGAGATGCAATTATAAATTGACACTTTTTCTTTTCAAGTAGCATCACATAAAGGGAGCTATGTAGCTGTCAAACAGTGAATGGTCTTTCTATACCCATCATTACATAGCCGTCCGATTTTTTCGGGCGGCTAAATTTACGAAAAGGAGGAACCTCAAATGGCAAATTGCAAAGTGATTGCCGTTGCCAACCAAAAGGGCGGCGTCGGCAAGAGCACCAGTGTCTATTGCATCGGTGCGGGGCTGGCTATGGATGGCAGGAAGGTCCTGCTGGTGGATGTGGACCCGCAGGGAGATCTCACAAAGATGCTGGGCCAGCGCAGGCCCCACGACCTGCCCCACACCCTGTCCGAGCAGATGAACGCCGTCGTGCAAAACCAGAGCGGCCCGGAGCACCCGGAAATTCTGCACCACCCGGAGGGCTTTGACTTTGTCCCTGCCAACCGCAGCCTATCGGCGGTGGAGGTGGGGCTGGTCAATGTCATGAGCCGTGAAACCGTGCTCAAACGCTATCTGGACAGTATCAAGAAGAATTACGACTATGTACTGCTGGATTGCCGCCCGTCTCTGGGTATGCTGGTCATCAATGCCCTGTCGGCTTCGGACTATGTGCTCATCCCCGTGCAGGCAGACTATCTGGCCGCCGAGGACATGACGGAGCTTGTAGGTACGGTGCAGAGCATCCGGCAGCAGATCAACCCAAAGCTGAAGATCGGCGGCGTCTTTCTGACCATGGCGAATGACACGAACTTCCGCAAAGACATTGTGGCCGGGGTAAAAGAAAACTTCGGCAAGCACCTGCCCGTACTGGATGCCGTCATTCCCGCTACGGTGCGGCTGGCGGAGATCAGCACGGCAGGCAAGAGCATCTTCCGGCATGAACCGCGCGGACGGGCTGCCGCAGCCTACGGTGCGCTGGTAAAGGAGGTGGAACGCATTGGCGAAAAGCAACGCATCCGAGATGCTGACATCACTCGATAGCCTGTTTACCACGCAGGAGCAGCGGGACGAAGCCAAGCGCGACAGCGTACAGGACATACCGATTTCCCAAATCAGCGATTTTCCTGAGCATCCCTTCAAGGTAAAGCAGGACGAGGCCATGTTGGAAATGGCGGAGAGCGTGCGGCAGTACGGCGTCTTGGTGCCGGGGCTTGTGCGGCAGCTGGAGGACGGCAGCTATCAGATGGTGTCGGGACACCGGCGCAAGCTGGCCAGCAGGCTGGCGGGTCTGAATACCCTCCCCTGCATCGTGCGCGACCTCACAGACGATGAAGCCGTTATTATCATGGTGGACAGCAATCTCCAGCGCGAGCGCGTATTGCCGTCGGAAAAGGCGTTTGCGTACAAAATGAAGCTGGATGCCATGCGAAGGCAGCAAGGGGAGCGGACAGATTTAACTTCTGCCCCAGTGGGGCAGAAGTTTGAAGGAAAGACATCCCGTGAGCTTTTGGCAATAGAGTCACCGGATAGTCACAGCCAAATCCAACGCTATATCCGCCTCACCAACCTCATCCCGGAAATTCTGGACATGGTGGATGACGGTCGGATCGCCTTTCGCCCTGCGGTGGAGCTTTCTTACCTTACCGAACAGGAGCAGAGCGCGCTTTATGACACCATGGGACGCGAGGACTGCACGCCGTCGCTTGCACAGGCCATTAAGATGAAGGCGTTCAGCCGAGACGGAAAGCTGACCGATGCGGTGATCCTGTCCATCATGGAGGAGGAAAAGCCCAATCAGAAGGAACAATTTCGGATACCCAAGGAGCGTATCATCAAATATTTCAAGCCGGGGACGCCCGCACGGACTATGGAGGATACGATCATCAAGGCACTGGACTATTACAGAAAGCGGCAGCGGGAAATGGAACGCTGAATCTTCCGCCCAGGGGAAAGTCTGCCCATCGGACAGGCTGTGTGCCAGGGCCGGTTTTTCCGCTCCCCCTCTCCACACCTCACCCCCTTCCTACCGGCTGTACCGGCTGAAAAAGAGATTATCTCACAAGTCCATATCGTACAGAAAGCAGCATCCTTTTCCGGATGGTGCTTTTTATTTTTACTCTTAGGAGGTCTAACAAATGAAAAAACTCTATCGCAGAAGCATTTCCGGGCTGTTGGCTCTGCTGATCTGCTTCACCGCCATCCTCGGTAGCGGCGTGACGGCCTATGCCGCCGCATTCACCGGAGAAACTGCGGATTCGTACTCGGTGGCATTCCCCAGAGACGGCGACGCCAATCTGGATTACAGCGGCACTTGGGGCCACGACGAACTGCACTACATGAACGGCTGGACATCCGGCGAGGCAACATGGATGACCACGCTGCACACCATCGGCTCCTTCGACGGCCCTGCCTGCTACTGCATCGAGCCAGGCGTTCCCCGCAATCTGTACCGTTCCTATGAAAGCTATGGGGAGGACTATTGGGACACCTTCCCCGCCGAATATAACCGCACCATTGATGGCCGAACCATGAAAACGCTCCTTGGCCGCATCATGCAGTACGGCTATCAGGGAAATCTCTCCCTCGACTGGCGCTCTCAGAACGAGGCCGACGCCGACAAGCTGGCCCACATGATGGCCACGCAGGTGCTGGTGTGGGAAACGGTGGTCGGGGAGCGGGATGCGGACTTCAATCACGTTGACCCCGGCAGCGCCGATGCCGTGAAGTCCGTCTACCGCACCTCCCATCCGCTCTATAGTCGGTTCTCTGCCTACTACGACAGCATCGAGGCCAGCGTGAAAAAGCACACCGTCGTCCCCGGCTTCATGGACCGCAGTGAGGAAGCTGCACAGACGGTTGAACTGAGTTGGGACGGCGGCCGCTACACAGCTACCCTGACGGACACCAACGGCGTTCTGGGCGAATATGCCTTCTCTTCGGCCCAGTCGGATATGACCTTTGCAGTCGATGGGAACGACCTGACTATCTCTGCCGAGACGGCTTCCGCAGATGGTGTGACCATTACTGCCGTCAGAAACAACACCCGGCAGGGCGTGCTGGTCTGGAGCGACGGCCACTATGGCCCAGACGGTACCATGCAGGATGTCGTCACCTTCCGGGATACCGTCAGCGACCCCATGTACGCCTACCTGCACCTGAAGGTCGGCTATGGCAGCGTCAAGATCATCAAAACCAGCGAGGACGGCGAGGTGTCCGGCATCTCCTTCACCGTTTCCGGCAACGGTACGGAGCAGACCGTGACGACCAATGCAGACGGCGAAATGCAGCTCGATGATCTCCGCCCCGGCGTTTACACCGTGACGGAGCAGAGCAGTGACCGGTATGAACCCCAAGAGGTGCGCCAAGTGACCGTGATCTCCGGTCAGGTCGCCACCGTGACCTTCCACAACACACTGAAACGGGGCAATCTGGAGGTAGTCAAGACCTCCGAGGACAGCCTGAACGAGGGCGTGAAGTTCCATCTGACCGGCATCTCCCTTGCTGGGCTTCCGGTGGACGAATACGCCGTGACCGGCAGCAACGGAAAAGCAGTGTTCTCCGACGTGCTCATTGGCACGGACTACATCCTCTCCGAGGTGGATACGGGCATCATCTATGTCGTCCCGGAGGACCAGACAACAGCGGTGGAGTGGAACACGGTCACACAGGTGGAGATCCGCAATGTCCTGAAAAAGTGGAGCGCCACCATCACCAAGCGGGATGCCGAAACGGGTCTGCCGCAGGGAGACGCAACACTTGCCGGTGCCGTCTATGGCGTTTACAGGGGTGAGGAACTGGTAGACACCTACACCACCGACGAAAGCGGCCAGTTCACCACCACGGATTATGTCTGCGGCAATGATTGGACCATCCGGGAACTCTCCCCCAGCGAAGGTTATCTGCTGGATGATACCGTGTACCCCGTCGGTGCAGAGCCGCAGCACTATACGGAAGAATATAATCCCATTGCGCTGGATGTAACCGAACAGGTCATCCGGGGCGGCGTGGCCCTCACGAAGGTGGACAGGGACTACCCGGAAAACAAACTGGAGGGAGCCGTGTTCGAGGTCTACCGTGACAGTAACCGCAATCAGGAGCTGGATGCCGAGGACGAACTGCTGGGCACGATGGAGGAACTGGGCGGCGGCGAGTACGCCCTGACCGGCCTCTGCTACGGCGGCTATTTTGCAAAGGAAACCAAGGCCCCGGAGGGCTTTTATCTGGATGAGAACGCCTACTATTTTTCCATCACCACGGACGGCGAAACTGTGACCGTGGAAAACGAAGCCGGAAAGGGCTTTCTCAATGCGGCGCAGGTGGGTTCGCTCCGGATCGTCAAGACCTCCTCGGATGGGAAGCTGGAGGGCTTTTCCTTCCGTGTTACCGGGGCCAACGGCTATGACCGGGTGTTCCAGACCGATGCGGAGGGCTTCATTCTCGTCGAGGGCCTGCGTATCGGGGACTACACCGTGTCTGAGGTGCGGGACGGCACTTCGGACGGGTATCTCCTCCCCGCTGACAAGACGGCCTCCGTTTTTGAGGGAGCCGTAACGGAGGTGGAGATGCACAACGAAAAGAAGCCCACGCCGGAGGTGCCGCAGACCGGAGATAGCAGCCATGCGGCGCTGTGGATAGGCCTTCTGGGGCTTTCCAGCATCGGCGCTGTGACTGTGCTGCTGATGCGGAAGCGTAAAAAATAAGCGCCAAGGAGGCGGCCAGATCGGCCGCCTCCTTGGACTGAAAAGCACTTTTTAATGCGAACCGATAACAGCAGGCGGGTATTCATTAACATGCTGTCGGGATGCTGCTTATTTGAATGTTTCACTACCACATGACAAGTTTCATTTGCACCGAAACAATAGAGGAAAAGTTGAAACAAAAGGTAGTGCTGGAAACGCTGCCCCCCATGCTGGACATTCAGTGTGGGGGCAGTTTCATGGAGTGGAACAAATCGTCGCAGTGTCGGTCTTGTGTTTGCACTCCTGCATTTTCAAAAAACGAATCCCAAGGGGGCGGCCGCATTGGCCGCCCCCTTTTTACATACCGAAGCGAAAGGAGACGGAATGGGTATGAGCAATCAAACGGAAGAAAAGGAACTGTTCCATGCGGTATCCCTGTCCGGCGGCAAAGACAGCACCGCTATGCTGCTGCTCATGATTGAGCGAGGACTGCCGATTGATGCGGTCCTGACAGCAGATACGGGCATGGAATTCCCGGAAATGTATGAGCATTTACAAAAGCTGGACGACTATCTGTTTGCAGAGCGAGGGTTGCATCTGACGTGGCTGCGCCATCCAAAGGGCTTTGAGTGGCTAATGTTTGAGGAAAAGAAGCAGCGACCGGCCAGCATTGAAAACCGGCAGCGGCTGGGTGTTTCTCTATACGGAAACGGCTGGCCCGGTCCCCGTGTGCGCTGGTGTACGGGGCAACTGAAAACACATCTCATCCACAAGGAGATCAACCGGCTGAAAGGACAATACAAGGCCGTGAGTTATGTGGGGATCGCCGCAGATGAGCCGAAGCGGATCAAAAATGAGCGCTATCCGCTGATGGATTGGGGAATCACGGAGAAAGAAGCCCTGCGAATCTGCTATGACCGTGGCTACGATTTTGGCGGACTGTATCAGATCTACCGCCGCTGTTCCTGCTGGTGCTGCCCGTTGCAGGGCATCGGTGAACTGCGAAAACTCCGGCAGCATCACCCGGAGTTATGGGAGCGGCTGCGGGGAATGGACAAACGGGCGTTGGCACAGTTCGGTCCCGGCCCGCTGGGGCAATTCAAGAAGGATTGGAGCGTGGAGCGGTTGGAACAGCGATTTGCGGCAGAAACGCAGCAGCTTTCTATTTCATCCTTGCAGAAGGAGCGTGAACGATGATGTATCGAAAACCGAGTGATTCCCCTTGGGGCCTTGTTGTGCGCTGCGACACCCTTTGTCCCGGTGTGTATAGCGTGTCCACGGCAGGCCACGGAGGGATCATGGTCCAAATTGACGCAGCTCGGCGGTTGCTGTCCCCGGAGGCCCAGACCGTCGGCTTTCAGGCAGGCGGGTATCTGAATTTTGAGGAGGACTGCGATGCGCCGGTGGTCCTGCGGGAACTGATGGACAGCGGTATCATCGCACCCCGGACGGATAACTACTTCCGCCCCGGCGAATATGAAGCCTGCATTGACCGGAGCCTGCAGCACTGGAACCCGGCCTATTGGCAAGCACGGCAGGAGCGGCTCTCTGTACGGGAGGCAAAAGCGGCAAAGGAGCGTGAACGGTAATGGACTATGTAATCAAGATCATGGCCCCGGCGGAGCGCAATTACTGTTATACCGACAGCCAGCAGCTCGACAAACAGACCGGCTGCATCGGCCATCTGCGGGGCGATATGGACAAAAGCGGCAACGGCTTTTTCACCTCATGGTGGGATCATTGCCCGGAGCTGAAAACACAGGCGTTCAAGGACGAATTTGACGATTTTATCAATGCCCTGCGTTTTGATGATCGCTATGGCGGCATTTTCAAAAACCGCAGCAGCCTTTCCAGATACTGTTATGAACATAAAGAAAGTGTGTTTGCCGAGGATTTCATTCCGCAGTATGGATTCCGGGTGGATACACCGGAGCACGCTTATCTCCTGCGGCTGAACCCTATGCAGGGGGATTATAACCTGTATGTCTACTGCTATCGCCGGGAAGCACTGGACCGGCATTTGAAAAACGCCGAGCGTGGCATCTGCTTTGTGGACCCGCAGGGAAAGACCCTGTTCCGCATCCCGGATGGGGACAGCATCCGTGTGCTCAGGCCGGATGGCACGCAGCATGACCACATCTGCCGGTATATCGACGACCACCGGGCCGAAATCGGCAGCGGGCATCTGTATGGCATGGTGCAGTTTGCCCAGCAGATGGAGCAAACGGGCAGCACCTTCGTTCCGCTTCGCTCCTCCCTGCCGAAGCAGTGCTACTCACTCCTGCTGGACACCGGAAATGTGGTGATCCTGAAACGGGGCGAAACCGGCTATTACAAGACGGACATTCCCCACGCCTCAAAGGAGGAAGCCCATGCCATCGTGGAGGAATACAACCGCAAGCTGGGCGTGACCCGTGCGCAGGAGGAGGCCATGAAGGGCGGCTCCATGTTCGGTTTTGATAAGCCCATTGCCGACCCCGCCAACTACGATGCACAGGGACAACCGTTGAAGCGCAGGGAGAAAGATCGAGGTGACGCAAGATGAACGAACAGAAGCACATTATCTGGAGCAGCGATGTGGACTACGAGGACTGGCGGGCGGATCTGGAGGAGCAGTACCCCGACCTCTCCGAGCAGGAACGGATGGAGTTGATGGTCGAGCAGAACAACGACTATCTCGATGACGAGCGGTGTAATCTGAACATTCAGCTTTCCCGTCCCATTCTGCTGATCGCAGACATCGGCCGCTGGGACGGGCGCTATCCCGGTTATGCCGAGATCAAAAGCGGCAACATCCGGGACTGCCTGTACTCCGAGATGGACGATTCCACATGGTATGTGGACCGGCTGGGCGACCTGCGCTGCGACGCCGTACACCACGACGGCACGAACCACTATCTCTACCGGGCCTATAAGGAGAATGCCAGCGAAGCACAGATCGACCGGCTGAAAGAAAAGCTATACAGCGGCACCGCCACCCGCAGCGACGTGACCCGTGTGACCAAGCGCCTGGGCGACGAGATCGGGCGGGTCTACGGCTGGCGGTTTCCGTCCAGCCGGGAAGCGATGCGGGAACGATAGGAGGAGAACGCTATGACCGTTGACGCAAGAAAAGAACGCTTTGAACTGGTGGAGGTGTTGGGCCACCCTATGCTCTTTACCTGCCTTCGGGTAGACCGCAGCACCGTCCCCAAGGGGCTGTATCTTTACGAGGTGCGGAACGATGATGACCAGTGCGGACTTTCCGTGGAGATTGGCCGCTGGGTCATGGTCAACCATTGGGGCACGCTGCTGTCCGCCGTACTCATTGCATTGGAACCAAGTCCCCATATCAACAACGCCTACCGGAGCATCGACCCGGAGAAGGATTGGAACTACACCGGAGAGCCGTGGACGGTACGGGAATATATGGACAACTACCTGCCGAAAAAGGAGCGGGAGAAGCCGAGAGAACGATAGGAGGGCCTATGGCACGCAGATTTCAGGAGATCACCGAGGTTTACCGGCAGGAGCTGGCCGCACTGACCCGTGGGGACAAATGGACGGCGTTCCTGCGCTCCGCCTGCCGGAACTATAAGCTGCACTTCGAGGAGCAGGTATTGGTACACGCCCAGCGCCCGGATGCCACGGCCGTTCTGGAAATGGCGCACTGGAACCGCAGATTCGACCGCTGGGTCGATCCGGGTTCCACCGGCATCGCCGTGTTTGACCGGGATACCCCCGGTCGGGCACGGCTGAAATACTATTTTGACATTTCCGACACCCATGAGGGCCGGTTTCACCGCCCTGTACCCTTGTGGCAGGTGTACGCCGAGCAGGAGCCGGAGATCGTGGAAGCGCTGGAGCATCGGTTTGGTGCTTTGCCCCGGAAGGAGACGCTGGGGGACGCCATCGTATCCGCTATGGAAAATGCCGTCACGGATAACATGGCGGATTATCTTGCAGACCTGCAGCAGAGCCGGGACGGCAGCTTTCTGGAGGAACTGGACGAGCTGAATGTGAAGGTGCTCTACCGCCGTCTGCTGGAAAACAGCACGGCCTATATGCTGCTATGCCGCTGCGGTCTGGAACCGGATGCGTATTTTGAACCGGAGGATTTCTCCGAGGTGTTCAACTTCAACACGCCGGAGACCATGAACGCCTTGGGCGTGGCCACACGGGATATTGCCGAAAGCGGTCTGCGTGCCATTGCCCGGACGGTCCGAAGCCGCCAAAAGCAAATTCGCACAGTTGCGCCGCCTGCAGAAACTGCGTATCCTATACACGAGCAAACAAACCCACAGGCTGAAAGGAGCGAAAAACATGGACATGACCTACACGATGAAGGACGGCTGCCGGCTGCCGGATCTGCTGCCGCCGCAGGAGCCGGAGACGGCCCTTGGGAAATACGGCCTGCTGCGCCGGAAGTATCTGAAAGCGCACCGGAAGGTGCTGTTCACGAATCTGCTGACATCGGGCAAGCTGAACGAGCATCTGGCGGAGATCGACCGGACGGCAAAGGAGCGCATGGAACAGTTGGTGACGGAGATGGCCCGGACCGAGGGTGTGACAGAGGAACTGAAAGCCGCCGACCCGATGAAATGGGTGGGGCTGATGAACAATCTGAGAAACGCCGCCGAGGAGACGGTGCTGGCGGAGCTGATCTACAACTGAACACCGAACCCGAAGAAGCGGACAGTGCGGAGGAAACATCCTCTGAACTGCCCGCTTTTTTGGATGAGAAGAAAATTTTCGCCATCATCGAAAACCGCAATGATGACCTGATCTACAAGAAGGCGCAGATCGAGTTGTTTTTCGACACCCACCCGGATGAAGATGATCGTGCGAAGTATATTCGCTCTGCTTATCAGAATCGCTGGACAGAGATCATCGCAGACGGCGTGCGGCTTGGCTATCATCCGCAGGAGGACGGCCTGCTCATGTGGGAGGGTCCCTTCCTGTCCCGTACCAGCGAGAGCGTGTTTTCATGGAAGCTGGTGGCAGGCTTCACGGCGCAGCTTATTGACAAGCGGGAATATTTCATCAATACCAGCATCAAGCCGTTTGTTCCGAAGGACCCGCAGCAGCTCACCTTCTTTGACCTGCCTGCCCAGCCTGCGGATGCCCCGCTGTTCTCCCATCCCAAGCTGCCCCAGCAGATCATTGACGAAGCCCTGTGTGTTGGGGCCAATGACGAGCACAGTCGGCTCATCATCTGCGCCTACTTTATGAAGGATAAGCCAGACAACGCCGTATTTCTGCAAAGGCATTACGGCGAAAACGGCGCAGGTTTCTATTTTGACGGGGAAAAGATTTCGCTCTGGTATGACACCGAGGGGATGCGTATTGCCCGTGGCACAACGACGCAGCGCAGCAGCGCTACACTGCTTTCATGGGAGGAAGCAGCGAAGCGCATCCGGGAGCTGCTGGATTTGGGGCGGTATATGCCGCAGAGCGAACTGGATGAAGTCGAGCATTACGAGCGGATGCAGCTGGCGGACAGCATCGCCTATACCAGCCGGGACATAACGAAGGAAGCACGGGAAGCGGGCTTTCTGCCGCTGGCCATGCTGGCCCATTCCGTCAAGGGCGGCTATCCGGAAGTGCAGAAGCAGATCTATGGCCTTCTCTGCGAGGCGGATACCCTGCAAAAATGCGTGGATGAGTGGGGAGCGTTCAACGATGCGCTGGACGCCGGGCAAGACCTGCTGCGTTTCCGGAGCCACCGTCCGAAAGAGATATTGCAGCGGCTCCGTGACCTTCAGCGAGAGCCGCTGCATTTTACCGTTGCCGACGGGTTTACTCCCGACCGGAAGTTTTTTATTTCCGCCGACGAGATCGACAAAGTGCTGCGTGAGGGCAGCGGAAACACCGACTACCGCCTCGGCGTGTACGCTTTTTACGCTACCCACAAGGATAAGGCCGAGCGGGAAAAATGCCTCAAGGATTATCACGGGGAGTACAGCGGTCATTGCGGCGGGAATGATAATATCACCCGCATTCGTGGCAAGGGCATTGAGTTCAGCCACGGCAGCATCACAGCCCCCTATGCCAAGGTCACGCTGAAATGGCCGGAGGCAGCCAAACGCATCGGAGAACTGATCTCCCAGAACAAATTCCTCTCCGATGCCGACCGGGCGGCCATGCCGAAGTATGAGCGGGAACAGCTGGCCCGGAAGATCGTCAACTTCTTCATGGATACGCCGGAGGATGTGGTGCGGCCGTTTTCCCAAAACGCCATTGCAGACTATTGGGAGTGCGTCAAAACCGTAGCCGCACAGCTTTTGGATGCTGACCGGGTGCAGGAAATTTATCAGAATATGCTCCCTGCCTGGGAATCCACCAAGGCAGACGACCGGCACTATAACCTGCGGAAGCAAGGACTGGAGGCCATGCGGGCCTATCTGGACGGCACCTATTCTGTATTTGGCCTGGAAAACCGCTGCAAATGCCAACGGTACAAGCCGTTTCCGAACAGCCGGAAGCAGAGCCAGAGGTGTCGGAGCCGGAACCGCCCGCAGCAGAAACGGCGACTTCGGAGACAGCCCCGGAAGCACCAGCCGAAGAAGAAACGATTCTCCCAGCACCGAAGCCCATACAGGAGCGTGTGCGCTTTGCCCCGCTCCACCCGGAGATACCAGCCCAGCAGCGGCATGACTTCCGCATCACAGATTGGGCGCTGGGCGTGGGCAGCAAGGCGGAAAAGTATGCGGCCAATGTGGCCGCCATCCGCACCCTGCAAAGGGTCGAGCAGGAAAACCGGCTGGCAGCGCCGGAGGAACAGGAAACCCTTTCCCGCTATGTGGGCTGGGGCGGCCTTGCCGACTGCTTCGATGAAAAGCACAGCCGATATGCCGAACTGAAAGCGCTGCTCACCGAGGAAGAATATGCCGCCGCCCGTGCCAGCAGCCTGACCGCCTTTTATACCCCGCCCGTCCTCATCAACGCCATCTACAAGGCGCTGGCGCAGATGGGCTTGGAAAGCGGCAACCTGTTGGAGCCCGCCTGCGGCGTCGGCAACTTCATCGGGATGCTGCCGGACAGCATGGGGGATTGCAAGGTCTACGGCGTGGAACTGGACAGCATTTCCGGCCGCATCGCCCGGCAGCTCTACCAGAACAGCCGTATCGCCGTTACCGGCTATGAAAAGGCAGAGATACCGGACAGCTTTTTTGACGCAGCAGTGGGCAATGTGCCTTTTGGAAATATCAAGGTCGTTGACCGGCGCTACGACAAGCATCACTGGCTCATCCACGACTATTTTCTCGGAAAGACGCTGGACAAGATACGTCCGGGCGGCGTGATCGCCTTCATCACCTCAAAAGGTACGATGGACAAGGAAAGCCCCGCCGTGCGGAAATATCTGGCCCAGCGGGCTGACCTCATCGGGGCGATCCGCTTGCCGAATACAGCCTTCAAGGCCAGCGCCGGGACGGATGTCACCAGCGACATTCTCTTCCTCCAGAAACGTGACCGCATTGTGGACATCGAGCCGGACTGGGTGCATCTGGACACGGATGAAAATGGCATCCGCATGAACAGCTATTTCGTCCGGCACCCGGAAATGGTGCTGGGCGAGATGGTCATGGAGAGCACCCAATACGGCATGTACAGCGTGTGCAGGCCCCGTGAAGGGAACGACCTTCCCGACCTGCTGGATAAGGCCGTGTCCGGGCTTCATGCACAGATACCCGCCTATGAACAGGACGGGCCAGAGGAGGAAGACCTCTCCATCCCCGCCGACCCCGATGTACGGAATTACAGCTTTACCTCTGTGGACGGCAAGCTGTATTTCCGTATCGACAGCCGCATGGAGCCGGTCGATTTGCCGCTCACCACCGAGAACCGGGTCCGGGGCATGATGGCCCTGCGGGACTGCGCCCGCCAACTCATCGCCTATCAGATGGAAAACCACCCGGACGAGATCATTCGGCGGGAACAGGAAAAACTTGGCAGTCTGTATGATGCCTATGTGAAGAAATACGGGCGGCTCTGCACCCGTGGCAACCATCTGGCCTTTTCGGACGACGGCAGCTATCCCCTGCTGTGCTCGCTGGAGGTTCTGGACAACGAGGGAAATTTTGCACGCAAGGCGGATATGTTCACCAAGCGGACCATCCGGCCCAATATGCCGGTGGCGCAGGTGGACACGGCTTCGGAGGCGCTGGCGGTATCGCTTTCTGAAAAAGCGCAGGTCGATCTCGCCTTTATGTCGGAACGCTCCGGAAAAAGCGAGGAGGAACTGGTACAGGAGCTGTCCGGGGTCATTTACCGGAATATCCGCTGCGGTCTTACGCCGGAGGAAATTTCCCCGGCGCAGCTTGACCTTTCGGTCTACCCCTATGTCACCGCCGAGGAATTTCTGTCCGGCAACGTGCGGAAAAAGCTGCAAATGGTGCAGGCCCTGCAAGCAGCGCTACCGGCCGAAAAGAATCAGGAACTGGTCGGCTATGCCGCCGCATTGGAGGCCGTGCAGCCGCCAGACCTGACCGCTGCGGAGATCGGCGTGCGGATCGGCGCATCATGGGTGCCCGCCGAGATCTATCAGCAGTTTATGTTCGAGCTGTTCGGCACCAGCGTATACGCCCGACAGAAAATGCGGGTCGTCCGCTCCGAATACAGCGGAGAGTGGAACATCAGCAACAAGAGCATGGACGGGGGCAACATCAAAGCCGTCACCACCTACGGCACCAAACGCATTACGGCATATCACATTCTGGAGCAGACGCTGAATCAGCGGGTGGTCAAGGTGTTCGACACCGTTGTGGAGGACGGCAAGGAACGGCCGGTGCTGAATGTGAAGGAAACGGCCATTGCGCAGGACCGGCAGGAGCTGATCAAGTCCAAATTTGCCGATTGGCTTTGGCAGGACATTGACCGGCGGGAGCGGTTGTGCCGTATTTATAACGACACCTTCAACTCCATCCGCCCACGGGAGTACGACGGCAGCCATCTCCGCTTTGTGGGGATGAACCCGGAGATCACCCTGCGGAAGCATCAGGTGAACGCCATCGCCCATGTGATCTACGGCGGCAACACGCTGCTGGCCCACGAAGTAGGGGCAGGGAAAACTTACGAAATTGTTGCCGCCGCTATGGAGATGAAGCGGCTTGGGCTATGCACCAAGTCGCTGGTCGTGGTGCCGAATCATATCACGGAGCAGTGGGCGGCAGAATGGCTCCAGCTCTACCCGGCTGCCAACATTCTGGTGGCCACCGAGCGGGACTTTGAAAAGCACAACCGCCGCAGGCTGTGCGCCCGCATCGCCACCGGCGATTATGACGCTGTTATCATCGGCCACAGTCAGCTGATGAAGATTCCCCTATCCCGTGTGCGGCAGCGGGAGATTCTGCAGCGGCAGATCAACGAGGTACTGCTGGCCATCAGCGACGCCAAGCGGCAGAGGGCAGAAAACTTCACCATCAAGCAGATGGAGCGCACCCGTAAATCGCTGGAGACACGGTTGGAAAAGCTCAACGACCAGAGCACCAAAGACGACACGGTGACTTTTGAAGAATTGGGCATCGACCGACTGTTCATCGACGAGAGCCACAATTTCAAGAACCTCTTCCTGATGACCAAAATGCGCAATGTCGGCGGCATCGCACAGACGGAGGCGCAGAAGTCCTCAGACCTCTTTGCCAAGTGCCAGTATCTGGACGAGCTGACCAACAGCCACGGCGTTATCTTCGCCACCGGCACCCCCATTTCCAACAGCATGGTGGAGTTATATACGATCCAGCGGTACTTGCAGTATCAGACTTTGCAGGAGATGGGCCTTGTCCACTTCGACGATTGGGCCAGCGACTTTGGCGAGACGGTGACGGCCATTGAACTGGCCCCCGAAGGCAGCGGCTACCGCCCGAAAACCCGCTTTGCAAAATTCTTCAATCTGCCGGAACTGATGGCGACCTTCAAAATGGTGGCCGATGTGCAGACGGCGGATATGCTGAACCTGCCGGTCCCGAAAGCCAATTTTCACACCGAGGTCATCCAGCCGAACGAATTGCAGCGGGCGGTGGTAGCGGAACTTGCTGAACGTGCCGAGCGTGTCCGTGCCCGTGCGGTCGATCCCAGAACGGACAATATGCTCCGCATCACCAACGATGGACGCAAGCTGGCGCTGGATATGCGCCTTATCAACCCGCTGGCCGCTGATGACCCCAACGGCAAGGTCGCAACCTGCGCCCGCAATGTCGCCCGTATCTGGGCGCAGACCAAAGATCAGCGCAGCACGCAGCTGGTATTCTGCGACCTGTCCACGCCCAACAAGAATGCGCCGATCGAAATGCAGAAAAATGCAGAAGGGGTCTATGAAATGATACCGGATCAGTTTACGGATGTGTATAACGACCTGAAAAGGAAGCTCATGGCAGAGGGTATTCCGGAGGAGGAGATTGCCTTTATCCATGATGCCAAAACTGAGCAAAAGAAAAAGGAGCTGTTTGCCAAAGTGCGTGGAGGCGAGGTGCGCATCCTCATGGGCAGCACGGCCAAAATGGGCGCAGGCACCAATGTGCAGGACCGGCTTATCGCCTTGCATGATCTCGATTGTCCCTGGCGGCCCAGCGATCTCCAGCAGCGCCTTGGACGCATCGTGCGGCAGGGCAATCAGAATCCGGAGGTGGAAATTTTCCGCTATGTCACCGAGGGTACATTCGACGCCTATCTTTATCAGCTGGTGGAATCCAAGCAGCGGTTTATTGCCCAAATCATGACCTCCAAACTACCAGCCCGTGCGGCGGAGGATGTGGACGAAACGGCGCTTTCCTACGCCGAGATCAAGGCGCTGGCCACTGGAAATCCGCAGATCATTGAAAAGTGTAATCTGGATATGGAGGTCAGCAAGCTGAATATGCTCCGTGCCAGCCATCTGAGCCAGCGGTATGCGCTGGAGGAGTTGGTGCTGCGGAAGTATCCGGCAGAGATCAAGGAACTAAACGAACGCATCGCCGGATATGAGCAGGACAGCGCACGGCTGGCAGAGCATCCGAAGCCCGCTGAAGGCATTGCACCGATGATCTTGAATGGCGTCACCTACGCCGAGCGTGAGAACGCCGGAAAGGCCATCATCCATGCCTGCACCCACATGAACGGAGCGGAGACTATCCCCGTTGGCAGCTACCGTGGATTTGATATGGCGCTCGCCTATGACAGCAAAACCAACGAATTTCACATGACGCTGAAAGGCAGTCTCTCCCATAAGGCTGTGCTGGGGGCAGACGCAGGCGGCAATGTGACCCGTATCGACAATGCGTTGGAGAAAATCGATGAGCGGCTGGAAAGCGCACGGTCACAGCTTGCCCATACCTCCGAGCAGCTCGAAAATGTCCGCACAGAGATGGCTGCACCCTTTCCGAAGGAGGCAGAACTGGCCGAAAAGACACGGCGGCTGAATGAACTGAATGTGCTGCTGAACCTCAACGAGCCGGATCGTGTCGTCATGTCAGAGGAGCCGGACGAGGGCGGTAAGACCCGGCCAAGAACGGCAGACCGGGAACGGTGATCTGCATCCTTCCGCTTTTACCGGTCGAGGAGGAACCGGGCGGCAGGTGTCAGCCTGCTGCCCGCTTTCCGTTGTGCCCGAAAGTTGCACTTTGTCGCAAAAAGTCGTTTGAAAAAGTTTTCACTTTGGGGTTTTGGATCGGGAGGTTGCGCATACATTTTATGCGCAACCTCAAAAATAAGCCTGCGGAGCGATTTCCGCAGGCTTTAGTTATGCTTTGATATATTTTTGATGCTTGGCTTATCGGAAATAGCCCTTTTTAATTTGCCCGAATCAAACAATGGCTTCAGAATACTTTGACGGAAATATTCTCGATTCGCAATTTCAATATACCTTTGAATCTCTTTGCGGGAACGAGGAACAGCGTAATAATCCAACGGCATCTGCTCACGATTCTGCGTGGTATCCTGCACGGTATCTTGCGTGGATGCCAAACCGACCTTTTATTTTCTGTAAGTGCTGACCTTTTTCCAATTTGGCGGGAAGCCCATCATATTATACACAGTGACCTCGGATAACGATGCAGTGCTTGCAAAATAATGGGCAAATATTTTTGAAAGACCTTGTTTGAATTTCTTAAAATCCTCACTTGGCAAAAGATAACGGAAAGCAATAACCAACGCAAACAAATCGCGCTTACCGTAGAGATATTGTGTACCTCTCTTGGGAATAGAGAGTTTTCTGTGCAGTACCGTATCGGGAATATCATTCTTCGTCTGATAGGAAAAAAGTCTTTCGTTGTGTGCGCAAACATTGCGGAATTTGGTAATGACCTTCAAATACTGTCCGAGTTGTTTTTCATTTACACCGTCGAAGTTTTTGGAAATCTTGACTCGCAAGTCAGGGGTTGTGAGCGCATAAAACTTTGACAGCGTTCCGAAAGTCAGTCCGTTCACAAGTACCCACAGCGGTACATTGCCATAAGTAATTCGTTGGTGATTGATATACGGATAGTCACTGCTTTTTGTTGCGAGGTTATTCAACGTGCCTATTAGTTTTGCAACATCAGTTCGGCGTTTATGGTCCGGAACATAGTTTGCTGGATCAAGATAGCAGGATTGTTGCTCTCCGTGCTTCTCTGTGAAGTAATAGGAAAGCAGCGAACGGATGTGCCGCTCAAACCGCAATATATACTTCAAAAATAGTTCCCGGAGGTTTTCATCAAATTTATACAGTGCAACGATATCTTCAAAGGCGACGCCGTCTCTGTATTTTTTTGTGGTTGGATTTTTAAAGGGACTTTTATAACCGCCGATTAAGCCGAAATAACCTATCTCACGCAGTTTTTTCTCGGCATATATACGATTATTGATTACAAGTCCCTTTTCGTTTTCCAACTTATTGAGTTGATCCTCAAAAGATAAAAACGGTTTCGCCATAACTGTCCTCCCAAAAAAGTAAAGGGAGTTCCCGCAGGAACTCCCCCGGTCGCAGACCTCGCAGGTTTCTGCAACTCGATCACTGAACACATTCTACACGGGAAACGGGCTTTTGTCAAGCCCTTTACCCCGGAATATGTTCAATGTCAGTATATGCGGTATGCATCAGCCTTATTCAAAACAACGTCGCTAACGAGTTCACTATATCAGGAAGGAATAAAAATGCCGACTGACTACATTCAGTTCACAACCAAACAAAAAAAGTTACTCGCCGATAGTATAGATGATGGGTCTGCGCTTACGGCGACTGGCTTTATGGGGGTCGTATTCTTTCCTCATTCCTGCCATAAGCCGTCACCTCCGATGAACGGGATCGCACCGAAGCGCCCTTGCAAATACCCCTTGCGGATGTTCTCTCCCTTTCTCGGAGAGAAGGACGCCAGCGAATACAGCTCAGTTGCACAGGACCGCTCGTCCTTTTCTGCAAACCAGATCTGATCTCTGCGGAAGAAGGTAAGATCAAGCAGCATCGCATCATGCGTCGTAAACAGAAGCTGCGCTCCCTCTATGTTAATCGTATTATCCTGAACCATCTCTATCAGCCGCTTTGTCAGGAGCGGATGCAGACTGTCCTCGATCTCGTCAACGACAAGCAGTGCGCCGTCCTCCAGCGCTTGCAGCCAGCCGCCGATACGGGAGAAGAACCGTTGCGTTCCGGAGGACTCCTGATCCATAAGAAGCTGAAAGTGTTCCACGCTGCCATCCGCACCGATGACACGGTGGGTGGTCGTAATGATCGGGGCCTTGCCGGAAATGTTCTTGATGGTCACATCAGAAATGCCGAGGTCGGCAAGCAGCAATTCCTTCAGGATACGAGCCTTCTTCTCATCGCCGCTGACGATTTGTGCGACCGCTTCCGAGGCGGCCGGTGCTTCCTCCATCAAAAATGTCAGTTTTTCCAAAAACCACTTGTAGGCATTTTCCGTTTGCAGCAGATTCCAGTCGTTTGAGGAAACCAGATACAGCTTATTATCCGGTGTGCGGTTGCTGAGTGTGATTTGCTCATTGATATTCTCTCGGAATTCATATACTCCGTTTTCTCTTGAGAAAATCAGCGCCTCACGTCCATTGGGCCAGTGGTACAAATACTCCGTATAGATCTTCTTAGCATCGAAAGAATAGCCGTAAGCGTAACGAATGCCATGATAGATGAATACGATCTCAAAAAATGTAGGCGTTGTGGTGCCTCCAAACGGTTCCCACGGCAATTTTTGTCCCTTGGATATTTTGGCTGCTTCTCCGACAACCATATCCTTCATCGTCATCAGTGCGTGCAGCACATTACTTTTACCGGCAGCGTTCGCTCCGTAAATAGCAATAGCAGGTAAAAGCGCCCTTTTTTCATCTGGGTGCAGCAGATAAGACTCCAGGGACTTATCCTTTGATGCTGCAAAACTGATGACTGCACCATCTTTGATTGAGCGATGGTTTTCAATCGAAAATTGAATAAGCATAAGCGGATACCTCCATTCACAGTATAGTCTCTCCATTCTTCGCCCATATTATAGCAGTTAAAATCGCCTGTGTCAATATTTACATCTTGATTTTGCAGAAATAATGCAAAACAAAGCAATAAAATCATTTCAAGCAGCAGTGTATGTAATTTAGCCGTGGGAAAATTGATAGGGAAAATATCTGATAATGGATCGACTGCTCTGCGTCCCCACTAATAATATAAACGAGATTATCATAAATTAATTTATCATAATGAGGGCATCTGAAAAGCATGTCCGAACTACACCGTGATTTTCGGTGTGTTCAGCAAAAGCGGCTTTACACAGCGCCTATTGGATGCCGCCAACACCAGTCCCGACCTGCTTCTTTTTAACGGGGACCACATTCTTCAATGATTTTTCCCACACACCAAAACAGGTCTGCATAGAAGTATTTAATATGCGCCCTCTTATAGCCGGACGGCTTCCATTCATGTGAAAACCGTCCGGCTTATTTTTATATCAAGGAGATGATGAAACGATGGGCTATGTGACAAGGGAGATGATTGACCGGGCGAAGGAAATGGACCTCTTGACCTATCTCCAGACCTATGAGCCGCAGGAGTTGGTGCATTTCGGCGGCAGCACCTACTGCACCCGTGAGCACGACAGTCTGAAAATTTCCAACGGGAAGTGGTGCTGGTTTTCCCGTGGGATTGGCGGCAGGACGGCACTGGATTATCTGATCAAAGTGAAAGAGATTCCCTTTACCGAGGCGGTGGAGTGGATCGTGGGACGGGCGGCTGGGCAGCCGCCCATTTCTTGTACCCGCCAGCAGCCGGAGCAGACAAAGACACTGCTTTTGCCGCAGGTCAGCCGCTGCGCCGCCCATGCCGTCGAGTATTTGCACAGCCGAGGAATCGACTATGAACTGATTGATTTCTGCATCCGAACCGGTCGGCTCTATGAGAGCTATCCCCACCACAATGCCGTATTTGTCGGCAAGGATAAAGACGGTCAGCCCCGCTATGCCTGCCTGCGGGGAATCGGAACAGACTTCAAAGGGGAAGCGACGGGCAGCGATAAGCGATTTTCCTTTTCCATCCCCGCCAAGGAGTCGTCACAGGTGCTGTATCTGTTTGAATCGGCCATCGACCTGCTTTCCTTTGCGACGATGGCGCAGGAGGACAGACTGCCGTGGAGGTCGCAGCACCTGTTGTCTCTGGCCGGTGTGTACCAGCCCAAGAAGAATTTGGCAGAACGGCGTCTGCCACTGGCCCTGTCTCAGTATCTTCGGGACCACCGGGAAATCCAAACCATTTACCTGTGTCTCGACAACGATCTTGCGGGCCGCAGCGCCGCCGATGCGATTCGGCAGCAGCTGGCAGGCAAGTATGTCGTGCGGGACGGCTTTCCCTGCCAGGGCAAGGATTATAATGACTGGCTCTGCCTGCGGAAGGGGCTTCCGATCACCAGGACAGTACCGAAAACGGAGAGGAGCATAGCACGATGAGCGAGGGCGGCAGAAAACAGTCGGATTATTATACTTGAAATTATTATAATTTCGGGTATAATATTAGAGAAAGTGAGGCGCATGGTATATGGAGAAGTTTATCGACCGGGAAATGGAAATGGATACGCTGCAGAGCGAATATGAGCGCAACGGCAGTGCGTTAGTGATCCTGTATGGACGGCGCAGAGTGGGAAAAACCACTCTGATCTCCGAGTTTATCAAGGATAAAAACGCTCTGTTTTTCCTTGCCAGTGAGGAATCCGAGGCGCAAAACCGACTGGCGTTCAAGGATAAGGCGGCAGAGTTTGTCGACAGCGACCTCTTGCGTGCAGCCGAAGTGAAAAATTGGGATGTAATCTTCAAGGCCATCATGGATACACCCTTTGATAAAAAGCCGGTGATCGTTATCGACGAATTCCAGTATATCGGCAAATCGAATCCGGCCTTTCCATCCATCTTTCAGCGGATATGGGAGGAGATCCTGAAGGATCGTCAGGTCATGGTCATTCTGTGCGGCTCTCTTATCTCTATGATGGAGTCCCAGACTCTGGCATACAGCAGCCCGTTGTATGGACGGCGTACAGCACAGATCCGGCTCACGCAGATTCCGTTCCGGTATTATGCGGAGTTCTTTCCCCGTAAAAGCCGCCGTGAATGTATTGAGATGTACGCCGTCACCGGCGGCGTTCCCAAATACATTGAGCTATTTTCAGAAAGCAAGGACATTTACACCGCTATTGGCCGCAATGTGCTGAACCGCTCCGGGTACCTTTATGACGAACCCAATTTCCTGCTCCAACAGGAGGTATCGGAGGTCGGGAGCTATTTCTCCGTAATCAGAGCGATTGCCGCCGGAAACAGCAAGCTGTCCACTATTGCTTCTGCGCTGGAAGTGAAAGCGACCAGTCTGAGCAAATATCTGCAAACGCTGATTGATCTCGATATTCTGGAGCGTGAGGTCCCGGTCACGGAGGAAAATCCGGCAAAAAGCAAAAAGGGACTTTACAAAATCGAGGATAACTATATCCGCTTCTGGTTTGCCTTCGTGTATCCGAACCGCAGCTTCATTGAGAGCGGAAACAGCGGTATCGTGATGGATAAAATACGGAAGAGCCTGATTGTACGGCACACCGCCTATGTGTACGAGGATGTGTGCCGGGAGCGGATGTGGGAGCTGAATGCCGAGGATCGGTGGCCGTTCCACTTTTCAAAAATCGGACGCTGGTGGGATGCACATGATGAGATCGACGTTGCCGCCATCGACCCGGAGGGCAAGAATCTCATTCTGGGAGAGTGCAAGTTCTGGCAGGAGCCGGTGGGCGTCAGTGTTTTGCGAGATCTGGAGGAAAAGTCCGCACGGGTGAACTGGAAGAAGCAGGAGCGCAGACTGTGGTATGTACTGTTCAGCGCAGCCGGTTTTACGGAGGAGCTGAAGCAGCTTGCGAAAATGCGGGATGATCTGCTCCTGTGCGACGAGTCGAATGAAACGATATGACCATTTGAATAGAACAGTTCCGCATGAACAGCCTGTAGCAATACAGGCTGTTTTTTGCTGCCTGAAGTATGCGTTTATTTTCAGTTGGTACGAAAGATTTCCGCCCGCAGGGCGTGCAGGAATGTACTATACCAGCAAGCAACGCCTTTTGGGGACAAAAGGCAGCTTGACAGGGGTGTCCCCCTGTAACCCCTCGCCGCCAAGTGCGGCAATTTTGACCTTTGGAGGAATGGCAATGACCAAGCGAGAGATAGAGATCAAGGTGCGGCTGAACGAGAAGGAGGCGGAGCACCTGAACCGGCAGGTGGAGAAATGCCGCCTGTCCCGTGAAGCCTACCTGCGGCACCTGATTGCCGGAGTAGTGCCCCGTGAGGCCCCGCCACCGGAATACTTTGCCTTCATGCGGGAGCTGCATTATGTGGGCAACCTTCTCAACCAAATCGCACAGAAGGCCCATGTGCTGAACGTCATAGATGCCAAGCGGTACGATGAAGGAAGCAAGCAATGGGAAGCCTTTATCCGGGAGGTCACAGCGGCAGTCATCCTTCCGGCAAAGCGGGAGTAGCGCTATGGCAACAACTTCCATTTGGGCCGTGAAGGGATGGCTCGGCAAAGTGGTGCTCTACATCGAGAACCCAGAAAAGACGGAAAACCCGCAGTTCTATCGGCAAAAGGATATGACCGATGTGCAGACACAGAATTTATCGGATGTCATTGACTACGCCGCCCGCCCGGATAAAACGACGGAAGCGCTGGACAGTGAAAGTGTCCCCATACTGCGCCAGCTGGTCAGCGGCGTCAACTGCCTGCCCGCAACGGCACGGGACGAGATGCTGGCGGTCAAGAAGCGCTTCGGCAAGGAGGACGGCGTTGTCGCCTATCATGGGTATCAGTCCTTTGCCACCGGTGAGGCTACACCGGAGATGGCCCATGAGATCGGCGTGAAGCTGGCCCGGAAGCTGTGGGGCGAAAAATATCAGGTGCTGGTCGCCACCCATTTGGATAAGGAGAACCATCTGCATAATCATTTTGTGGTGAACACCGTGTCCTTTGTGGATGGCATCCGATACCACCGCACTGGGAAAGACTACTACGAAATGCGGACAGTCTCCGACGCACTCTGCCGGGAATACGGCCTGTCCGTGGTGGAGAAGCTCCAGCCGGGAAAGGCAAAGCACTATGGGGAATGGCGGGCCGAACAGGAGCAGCGCCCCACATGGCGTGGCCTGATCCGCAGCGAAATTGACGAGCTGATCCGGGAAAGCGTCAGCGAAAAGCAGTTTTATTATCTGCTGCGCCAGAAGGGCTATGCGGTGAAGTTCGGCAAGGACATCTCCGTGCGCCCGCCCGGAAAGGAACGCTTTGTGCGCCTTGCCCGGAACTTCGGGGAGGCATACACCGAAGATGGGATACGGCGGCGTATTTTGTCCCAGCCCCTGCCGCAGGTTCCCCATCCAGAGGCTCCAAAAGAACGGAAGAAAGTCTATTCTATGGACAAGTGGCAGAAAGCACGGCAGATAACCGGCTTTCGGGCACTGTATCTTTATTACTGCTATAAACTCGGCGTGTTTCCAAAGCGCCGCCCGCAGAACCGGGCACGGCTGCATTTTCTCCTCCGGGAGGATCTGATAAAACTGAATAATATCTCACAGGAAGTACGGCTGCTCGCACGGCATCACATTGATACCGCCGAGCAGCTTGCTTTATATCAAAAGGAACAGGAGGTGCAGATCACGACCCTTTCCGCCCAGCGTCGGGCGCTGCAGAAGGCGCTGCGCACCAAGCCCGTCCGGGACAGCCCGGAACAGGCCGATGCACACAGGGCGCAGATTAGGGAGCTGTCTGAACGGCTCAAAGCGCTACGCCGGGAGGTACATCTGTGCGACGACATTGCAGAGCGCTCCGGCGTGATGGCGGAGAAACTGAAAGCCGTCCGGGAGGACGAGAAAAATCAACAGAAGGAGGAACAGCAACATGAACACATCCGGTGACGCCGCCGAACAGGTCGTCCGGCTCAGTCTGGAAGGCGTGGAGGTGGCAGCCAAGATCACAGGCAGTGCGGCCAAGGAGGTATCGGCGCTGCTGATCGCCGCCCTGAAAAACCGGGACAAGAACAAGGTCAAGGGGCGGCAGCGTCTGACCGCCATGCTCCGCAGCGGCAAGGAATTGACCATCTTTACCGTCAAAAATCAGGACATGGCCCGTTTTGTGGCTGACGCCAAGCGCTACGGCGTGGTCTACTGCGTGCTGCGGGAGGCAAAGGGCAACCCGCAGGGCATCAGCGAGATCATGGTGCGTGCCGAGGATGCCGCCAAAATCAACCGAATCGTGGAGAATATCAAAATCGCCACGGTATCCGACCCGGAGGCCATCCGGGAGAACTTGTCCGGCAAGGAGAAAGAGGGTTCTGGCCAGCCGGTTCCGGAGCAGACGCATCCCCAGCAAAGCGAGGATGACCGGCTGCTGGATGAGATGCTTTCGGGTCCCGCCGACCGGCAGGAGACGCTTCGTGAAAACCCTACGGCGGCTCGCACGGAGCGCTCCCGTCCGTCCGAGCCTTCTTCCAAAACCAGAGAGAACTCCGAAGGGGCGTCTAAAGATGGTCGTCCTTCCGTCCGGGAGGAGTTGCGGGAGATCCGGCGTGGACAGGAGGACGGCACCATCCCCACCCAGCGGAATGAGCCGGAGCAGGAGAAAAGGCCGCAGCAGCCCATCCGGCACAAGCAACCTCCGCAGAAGAAGCGGAGCAGAAAAAGTAAGGAGAGATAACGATGGCAAATTTTGACGATCTGTTTACTACCCCCGCTGCCCCGGAGCCGCCCAGCGCCCCGCCGCAGCTGACAAAGGAGGAATACGCCGCCAAGAAAAAGGCCGAGCGGGACGACCTGTATGCACTGGCGGATGAAATGGCGCATGAGATCATGCAGGATGGAGACGCCTTCCGGGGCTTTCTGGATGTGCAGGCACGCTTTGACCGCTACTCGCCCACCAATGCCCTGCTGATCTACGCACAGAATGACAAGGCCACCCGTCTACGGGACTTTGACGGCTGGAAGAAGCAGGGCGTATATGTCCGCAGGCATGAGACGGGCATCTCCATTTTGGAGGCCGGGGACAGCTATGTGACTGAGGACGGCCGCACGGGATATTATTATCATGTGAAAAAGGTCTTTGACATTGCACAGACGGATGCCAAACGCCAGCCGCAGGTCCATTATGATGACCGCCTGCTGCTCTCGGCTTTGATCTCCAAGCGCCCGGTGCCCATCGAAATGGCGGAGAATGTCCCAAACGGTGCGGCTTATGATTACACCCGCAGAACCGTCGTTGTCCAGCGTGGCATGGATGGACAGGACCTGTTTCGCTGCGTGTCGCTGGCAATGGCCCGTGCGGAGCTGGACCAGACGGAGCACGCTGACCCGCAGGCGGATGCGTTCCGGGGCTATTGCGTCTCCTATATGCTCTGCCGCAAATATGGGGTGGATGCCTGTGGGTACGATTTCAGCCGCCTGCCGGAATCGCTGCGGGACGCCGATTCGAAGACCATCCGCAGTGAACTGACCGACATCCGTGATACGCTCCAGACCATGACCGGCAGGATGGAGCGGGCGCTGGAGCAGAGCCGTGCCGCCGCACAGAAAAACGCCAGAAAGGAGCGGTAAGCGATGGAGAAACCGAGTAAGCGGGTGCTGACCCTCGATTCATACCAGCATGGAGTGGTCATTCATGCGCTCAATGAACTTCGGAATGACCTGATCCACGAGCAGCGCCCGACGGATATTGTGGATGAGGTGCTTGTCAAGACCATTGATGCGCCGAGCAAGTCCCGGAAGGGCAAATGCAGGGATGAACGGTAGAGCCAAGAGCGTGTGGTATGCGCTGGGTCTGCTTCCTGCGGTGTGGCTGGGGCTGCTGGTGGCCCCGGCCGCATCCGGCGGACTTTTTGAGATCATCCGGCAGTTCCCAGCGGCGATGCAGCATCCGCTTCATATTATCTGGTGCGAGGACAGCGGAAAGGCTGTCCTCTTTTTTGCCGCCGCCTATGGCCTGCTGGTGGGGGCGGCGCTGTCCACCCGGCGCAACTACCGGCGGGGCGTAGAACACGGCTCCGCCAAATGGGGCAGTCCAGAGCGGCTGAACCGGAAATACTGCGCCAAGCCACCGGAGCCAAACAAGGTGTTCACCCAGCACATCCGCATGGGGCTGGACGGCCGGAAGCACCGGCGCAACCTGAACACGGTCGTGGTCGGCGGCAGCGGCGCAGGCAAGACCCGCTGCTATGCAAAGCCCTGCCTGTATGAGGCGTGCCTGTCTCCGAAGGGGCCTTCCTTTGTCTGTCTTGACCCCAAGGGTGAACTGCTGCGGGATTCCGGAGGACTGCTGCGGGAATCGGGCTATGATGTCCGGGTGCTGGATCTGCTGCACATGGAGAAAAGCCATTGCTATAACCCCTTCGTCTATCTGACCAATGACAACGAGGTTCAGATGCTGGTGACGAATCTCTTTAAGGCGACAACGCCCAAGGGCGCACAGTCGCAGGACCCCTTCTGGGATTCCACCGCATCCATCCTTCTCTCGGCGCTGGTCTATTATCTCTATCACGAGGCCCCGCCGGAGGAGCAGAATTTCCCGATGGTCATGGAAATGCTTCGGGCCGGAGAGGTCCGGGAGGACGACGACAGCTATCTCTCTCCGCTGGATGTGCTTTTTGAACGGCTGGAAATGCGGGACCCGGAGCATATCGCCGTGAAGTATTACAAGCAGTACCGTTCCGGCAGCGCCAAAACGCTGAAAAGCATTCAAATCACGCTGGCGTCCCACATGGAGAAGTTCAATCTGGATTCCCTCATTGCCCTGACGGCCACGGATGAGCTGCATTTGCAGGACATGGGTGAAAAACGGGTGGCGCTGTTTGCGCTGATCCCCGACAGCGACACCAGCTTCAACTTTTTGGTGTCGATCCTGTATCAGCAGCTTTTTCAGCAGCTGTTTGACAGCGCCGACCACAAGCACGGCGGCAGTCTGCCAGTTCCGGTCCATTTCCTGATGGACGAGTTTGCCAATATCAGCCTGCCGAACGACTTTGAGATCAAGCTGTCCACTATGCGTTCCCGCAATGTGTTTGTGTCCATCATCCTGCAGAATATAGCCCAGCTGAAGGCGCTGTTTGAAAAGCAATGGGAAAGCGTGCTGGGGAATTGCGACGAACTGCTGTATCTCGGCGGCAACGAACAGGGGTCGCACAAGTATATCTCGGAACTGCTGGGCAAAGCCACGATCGACACCAACACCTATGGGAAATCGTCCGGGCGCAATGGAAATTACAGCACAAATTATCAGATCACGGGCCGGGAACTGATGACGCCGGATGAGGTGCGGATGCTGGATAACCGCAAGGCGCTGCTGTTCATCCGTGGGGAATTGCCGGTCTGCGATGACAAATATGACATCCTGACCCACCCGCTGGTGTCCCGCACCCCGGACGGCGGCGGTCTGCCCTATGCCCACGGCGGAACGGAGCAGGCCGTGGCGTCCATCCGTGTGGACGGCTGGCGGTGTGGACCCGACGAGGAAATTCCTGCGGCCGATCTATCCGAACAAAAGTTCGAACTGCTGTCCAGTGAAGAACTGGAAGCGATTTTTATGGAGGAACATTATGATGAAGCATCCTGATAAAAGAAAACGTCTGCAAACCCGGCCCCTGCCGATGGGGAAAAAGAGCAGGGTATTTCTGGCGGTCTATTCCGCCGCTGTTCTCTGCGTGTGCTGTATGCCTGTGACGGCTTCTGCCGCAGGCGACCCACTGACGGTGATCAACAACCTGTCCGACTTTATTTTCGGCGTGATCCGTGCGGTGGGGCTGATCCTTCTTGGCTGGGGCATTGTCCAGATCGGTCTGTCCTTCCAGAGTCACGACCCGTCTCAGCGCAGCAACGGCTTTCTCACGCTGGCAGGCGGTGTGATCGTAACATTTGCCAAAGAGATTCTGGCTCTTATCACGGGCTGAGGGAAAGGAGGAACATCATGGGAAAATGCGAGTGTTATATCCATTCTCTCAAGCAGGGTGAAAAGCACGTCCTGGGGGAAGCAAGGATCATCAAACGTCTGGGCGACAACGACTATCTGGCGGAATACAACGGCGTGAGATGCCATGCGATTTTCAATCCGTTTGTCGGGAAGTTCTTTGTGGACGACGTGTACGGGATCGTTCGCAAGTCCCCGGCAGACCGCACCCGATAAAGATGGCAGCAAGAGGCAATCGCAAAGCCTGTCTCTTGCTGTCAGGAAAGGAGAATGCAATATGAGTGACAACTGGGTCGTTCAGAATCTGGAGAACGCCCTTGCGACTTGGAACGAAAAGCTGGCGGAGATCTGGCAGCTCATCACGCAATCGCCGGAAACCTTCAAGGGCGGCGCCATCTGGAACGTGGTCCTGCTCATCCACGACACGATGCAGGCCATTGGCCTTGCGCTGCTGGTGCTGTTTTTTGTGGTGGGCATCGTGAAAACCTGCGGCTCCTTCGCAGAGATCAAGCGTCCGGAGGCGGCGGTAAAACTCTTTATCCGCTTTGCACTGGCCAAAGCCGTTGTGACCTACGGACTGGAACTGATGATGGCCCTGTTCACCATTGTGCAAGGGGTCATTTCCTCCATCATGTCGGCGGCCGGGATGGGTGCAGCGCAGGAGACGGTGCTTCCCGCCGAGATCGTGACCGCCATTGAAAGCTGCGGCTTTTGGGAGAGCATCCCCCTCTGGGCGGTGGCGCTGATCGGCGGTCTTTTTATCACGATTTTGTCTTTTGTCATGGTCCTCACGGTATATGGCCGCTTTTTTCGCCTGTATATCTACACGGCCATTGCCCCGATCCCCCTTTCGACCTTTGCGGGGGAACCGAGTCAGCAAATCGGCAGGAGCTTTTTGAAATCCTACGCCGCCGTGTGCCTGGAGGGAGCCATTATCGTGCTGGCCTGCATCATCTTCTCGCTGTTTGCATCCAGCCCGCCCGCCGTTGATCCCAATGCGGCGGCAGTCACACAGGTGTGGACGTATGTAGGAGAACTGATTTTCAATCTTCTGGTGCTGGTCGGGACGGTGAAAATGGCAGACCGTGTAGTACGAGAGATGATGGGACTTTAATTTGAATAGGAGAAAATGCAATGATGCAGAACCATGTGATTTACAGCGACGATCCCCAGGCAGTGGAAAAACTGCAGGCCAAGCTCGACAAGCTGATCGCCATGCACGCCCGCATGAAGGAGATCAACGCCTATTTCCGCAAGCACGCCACGGCGCTGGGCTGCCCCGGCCTTTCGGATGAGGATGCCGCCAAGTTGGACAGGCGTGTGCAGGAAGGATATTCGAGGGAAAAGCAGCCGTATCCGTCCTACGTCCTCAGCGGCAATACGGCGGAGATTCGTCGGCTCCGGCAGCGCATCGAGGAGGTATCCCGGACGCAAAGCACAGAATATGTGGGCTGGGAGTTTCCGGGCGGCCGTGCCGAAGCAGACAAGGAGGACAACCGTCTGCGGCTGTATTTTGACGAAAAGCCCTCGGAGGAGCAGCGCAGCAAGCTGAAATGCAACGGCTTCAAGTGGGCACCGTCTGTGGGCGCATGGCAGCGCCAGCTCAACGACAATGCCATTCACGCCGCCGCACGGATAGACTTTCTTCGCCCGGAGAGCGGCGAAAACCCCACGGCCATTCAGCCCAAGCGGCCAGTGAAAAATGCACCGGAGAGAGGATGACGGCTATGGAGATCAAAATCAACCGGGAGATACGGGACTACAAGGAGAATATCTTCTTTGGGCTGTCGCTGCGGCAGCTCATTTTTTCGCTGCTGGCCTGCGGGGTGGCAGTGGGCATCTATCTGGGCCTGCGGGATGCGCTGGGGACGGAAACGGTCAGTTGGCTGTGCATCCTCGGCGCAGCGCCCTTTGCCGCTATGGGCTTTGTGAAATACCACGGTATGACGGCGGAGAAGTTTTTCGCCGTATGGCTGCGGTCGGAATTCCTCGTCCCCAAGCGGCTGACCTTCCGGCCGACCAATTTGTATTGGAAAGCCATGCAGGAACAGCGCAGGCAGGAAAAGAAGCGCTCCGCCGTAAACTTTGGTGCATTTGCCCCGAAGTTTATAGCGGCACACGGGACGAAAAGGAGGTGCAGCAAGAAATGCTGAAAAAGTTAAAAGAGCTGCTTCACAGGGACCCGGAGCAATTCCGTATTCCCCGCAGCGTGCAGGAGGTGATCCCCATCCGCACAGCCTGGAAAAGCGGTATCTTCCTTGTTGGGCCGAACCGGTACAGCCGCACATGGCAGTTTTCCGACATCAATTATGCGCTGGCCGGTGAGGAGGACCAGAAATCCATGCTGCTGGGGTACAGCGGCCTTCTGAATCTCTGTGACAGCAATGCGTCCACAAAGTTCAGCGTTGTCACCCGGAAGCTCAACCGCCGTGATTTCGAGGACTATATCATGATTCCCTACGCAAATGACGGACACGACCACTACCGCAGGGAATACAACGCCATGCTGCTGGAAAAAGCGTCTCATGCAAGCGGGATGATCCGGGACCTGTATATTACCGTGACAATCACTCGCAAAAGCTATAAGGATGCCGAGAGCTATTTTGTCCGTGCCGGAGCGGAGTTTACGCTGGCGCTCTCCCGTCTTGGCTCCCGCTGCACAGAACTGGACATGATGGGCCGCCTGCGTCTCCTGCACGGCTTTTATCGCCACGGTGAGGAGGCAGACTTTCACTTTGACCCGGCGCTGTCCATGAAGTTGGGCCACAGCTTTCAGGACTATATCTGCCCGGACAGCTTTGAATTTGACCGGGACCACTTCCGCATGGGCGACCGCTATGGCCGGGTGCTGTTTTTGAAGGATTACGCCGCCTATCTGCGGGATGATATTCTCTCGGAGCTTTCCGGTATCGACAGGCCCATGATCCTCTCCATTGATGTGGTGCCCATTCCTATGGACAAGGCCATCCGGGACAGTGAGAGCCGTCTGCTGGGCGTGGAGCGGAACATTGTGGATTTCCTGCGGAAGCAGCAGGCCAACAACAATTTCTCCGGCACGGTTCCCTATGACATGGAAAAGCAGCGAGCGGAGATGAAGGAATTTCTGGATGACCTGACCATCCGTGACCAGCGGATGATGCTGGGGATGCTGACGCTGGTGCATACGGCGGACAGCAAGGAGCAGTTGGATGCCGACACCGATTATATTATGAATGCCGCCACCGGAAGAATGTGCCAGATGGCCACGCTGCGCTTTCAGCAGATGGACGGACTAAATACGGCGCTGCCCATTGGCGTGCAGAAGCTGGATATTCTGCGTACCTTCACCTCGGAATCTCTGGCGGCGCTGATGCCCTTCCGGGTGCAGGAGATCATGGAGCCGGGCGGCATCTATTACGGGGAGAATGCCATCTCCGGCAATCTGCTGCTGTGCAACCGGGCCAATCTGCTGAACCAATCCACCATTATTACCGGCGTTCCCGGCAGCGGCAAGTCCTTTTCAGCCAAGGAGCTGATCACGTTTCTTGCGCTGGCCACGCAGGACGATATTCTCGTCTGTGACCCGGAGCGGGAGTATTATGCGCTGGGGCAGGCGCTGGGCGGCGAGGTCATCCGCATTGCGGCGGGAAGTCCCGACCATATCAACGCTATGGACATGGTGGAGGGCTACGGCGACGGCGGCAATCCCGTGGTGGACAAATCTGAGTTTATTCTGTCCCTCTTTGAACAGCTGGACCGGGGCGGCATCGGCCCTCTGCAAAAGAGCATCATCGACCGGTGCGTGGATGCCGTGTATGCGGCCTATAAGCGGGGCGGGCCGGTCCCGACGCTGTGCGTTCTGCGGGAGAAGCTGCTGGAGCAGCCGGAGGAGGAAGCCCGTGATCTGGCATTGGCGCTGGAGCTGTTCACCACTGGCAGTCTGGATGCCTTTGCCCATGAGACGAATGTAGACACGCAAAACCGCATCGTTATCTATGACATCATGGATCTGGGGCGGCAGCTGAAAACAATGGGGCTGCTGATCATCACGGACGCTATGCTGAACCGTGTGACGGAGAACTGGCGCAAGGGCAAGCGGACACACCTTTTTATAGACGAATTCCATGTGGTCTTTCAGAATCCGTACAGTGCGGATTTCTTCGATTCCGCATGGCGGCGCTTCCGCAAGCGTGGGGCCTACCCCACCGCCATTACGCAGAATGTGGAGTATCTGCTGGACAGCGTGCAGGCCAGCACCATGCTCTCCAACTCCGAAATGCTGATTCTGCTGAATCAGGCACCCAGCGACCGGGAGAAGCTGGCGGCGCTTTTGAACATCTCCCCGGAGCAGACCAGCTATATCACCAACGCACCGGCAGGCTGCGGCCTGCTGCGCTATGGCGGCGCACTGGTGCCCTTCAAAAATCAGTTTCCGAAGGATACGGAACTGTACCGCCTGATGACCACGAAACCTAATGAAAAGTTTTGAATAATGGAAAGAAATGCGAAGAACGGCTGAGTTTCAGCCGTTCTTACCCAAATATCTTTCGATAAATTTTTCTGTTTCGTTGTCATAGCGATTGTAGCCAGGATAACAGACTTTGGTCTTTCTGCCAACTTGTTTGGGATTCAGCTGGAAGATCGAGATTTGCTGTTTCCAATGCCTTGCGCTTCATTTCTGCATCCGCACGGGCGTAAACCTCGGTCGTTTCAATCTGCACATGTCCAAGAAAATCTCGAATGTAATGAAGATCAACATCTGCACGGAGCAGGTGCATTGCTTTGGAATGGCGGATAATATGCGGAGTAATCCCTTTTTTGCCCTCCATCCAAGAAACTTGAGCCATGTATTTATTTAGAATATAAGTGACTCCGGGTCGGGTCAGTCGCTTTCCTTGGTGGTTGACAAACACTGGATCATCTGGTTTCCGCGCAGCGTCCAAATGCCACATATTCAGATACTTTTGCAATATGGTTGCCGTCTGTGACATAAGCGGAACGACACGCACTTTTCTTCCTTTGCCATAGAGCCGGATCGTTGCTGGTGTTTCCAGACGAATATCTAACAAGGAGAGATCAATCAGTTCTTGAACTCTTGCACCAGAGTCATAGAGCAAACACAGCAGCGCCGTATCTCGTATCCCATATTTTTTCGTCTGGTCTGGAAGTGAAAGTAGCTCTCTCAACGCCTGTTCCGGCAGGTATTCCACAAACCTCTTTTCTGTTTCTTTCATCGGAATTGCAAGAATACGCTGGCAATGCAGCAGCATTTCTGGGTTTTGGAACTGCACATACCGAAAAAACGCATGGATCGCAGCTAACCGCACATTCCTCGTCGAAGCACTATTCCCGCGGTTTACTTCCAGCCAATCCAAAAAGCGAATAACCAAGTCGGCATCAATATCAACCAAGCAAATCCTGTCTATCTTTTTGTTCATCTCCTTCATAAATAATAAAAGCAGGCAAAAGGTGTCCCTGTATGATTTTATGGTATTGGAGCTAAGATTTCTTGTGCCTGCCAAGTGTTTTGTAAGGTAGCTGGAAATACAGATAGCGAAATCAGATGGATGTTTCATTTGAGTTGTCCTCCAACGGTATTAAATTGCCAAACAAAGCTTCGGATTGCTTCAGGATAGCTGGAAAACTTTCGGCGGAAAGGTGAATATACTGGCTGGTTGCCTGCACGGTTCTGTGCCCCATATATGTCATCAGCAGCGGGAGTACTGCATAAGGGTCTTCGCCATGCGCTGTCAGCTTTTGCAGACTGTGTACGCAAAATGTGTGTCTCAAGTCATGCAGCCGCGGCCCTTTTCCCTTGCCGCGGTATGGAATGCCAGCCCTGAAAAGAATGTCCCTAAATGTTGTGTCCATTGTTGCAAGACTGTATCTGGAACCATCCGGTGAGGGAAAAAAGTATTCATCTTTCCCGAGAAACCCCATCTGTTCACTGTACGCCATAAAGCGTGCCCTCAAATTGTCATCCAGCGGAATGAGGCGATCCAGACTTGTTTTTGTGTTTCGCAGGAGAAAGAAACCATCCTCGAAATGAACATCACCCACAGTTAGATTCAACGCCTCAGAAATGCGGAGTCCGCAAAAGCATAGGACACGGAACAACAAAGGATAGACGATATGGCGCTTCGGGCTGCACTTGTTGAACCGAAACCCATCAACGACTGCTAAGATTCGCGCAATCTCATCATAGGTAAAAATATAAGGAACAAAGTCATGCACTTTTCTTGGAATCAGTTCAGATGGAATTCGATATGCGGAAAAACCGTTGCGGTTCATAAAATCCGCAAGGCGTTGCATGATATAGATGCGGTGTTCAATCGTTGCGGATTTTTGGTGCGCTTTCGGCGCTATCCATTCGAGCATAAGTTCTTTACTCAAGGAATTTTTGCAGTCTCTCCCCAGAAGAAAGGTATCGAAGCTCTTCAAATATGCTTCAATACTGTTGTATTTGAATCCGAATCGCTGTTTTTCTGCAACGAATGCAGACAGCAGCGGAGCAAGATCACTTTCGAAAACTGCTGTTTTAGGTGGTGACTGCATAATTTTCACCCTCCACTAAGGTGCAGCACCGCAGCTGCTCCGTATCTGCGCGTAAATATTGCATAGTGGTCTCCAGACTTTTGTGACCGAGAATCTCCGAAATAACCGGAAGCGGAATCTCTTTCCTTAGAAGTTCGTTGGCCAGACTGTGCCGAAGTGTGTGCATCCCGTGATTTTTCTCCGGCGTGACCTCAATGCCCGCCTTATACAGATACTTGTTAAACATACCGTAGAGGTGATTGTTGTCACTGAATTTTTGAAATGGCGGTTTATGTGTAATGAACACCAGCTTCAAATCAGATGCGGGACGCCCATTCTTCACATAGTCAATAATTGCCTGTCCGACATCTTCAAACAAAGGAAGAACCAATGGCTCATTTGTCTTGTACTGCGAGATCTGAATACAATTCTTTTCCCACTTTATATTGTCAAATTCCAATCGAATCACATCGCTGACCCTAATTCCAAGCCGGGCAACCAGCAGAATGATTGCGTAATCCCGTTTACCGACGGGACTGGCTAAATCAATGCAAGCCAGGATTTTATCAATATCTTCTCTGGTCCAAGTAGACGGAATGTGTTTCCGCTTCAGCAGTACGTTGGACTTTGGAATAAAAAGAGACAAGTCATCCTTTGTAAATTCATTTAGGTAGAGATACCGAAAGAAGACACGCAGATGGCAAAGCGTGGCGCGAAGATTTCTGACAAGATCCGGAATAGATGTAGATAAAAAAGATGAGATATGCTCTGGCGTCATATCTCTAAAAGAATCCACTCCTACGCTATGCAGATGGTTGGTGATGCGTTTTAGTGTACGTTCGTAATTGACAATAGTTTCTGGCTTGCTGTTCTGACTCCGCAGATGCGAGATGAAATCTTCTGTTATAGCTCGGAAAGACTCAACCCACGGCAAATCCTTGAACCACGGCGTATGATAGTTTCTGATTTTTCCATAACGGCGATATTCCAGCAAGTTGCGAAGCGCGGCTCTTACCTCATACTGCCGTTTGGAAACATTGATATTCCCACTCTGAATATCGTAGTTTTTCAGCAGAAACTCATCCATTGACGCTTCATCAATGTCGAGACTTCCATGGAAAAAGCAATACTCTTTCCAATAGCGTTGACGCAGCCCGATGGTGCTGTCAGTGTACCCCAAATCACGTAATGCATCTGAAATACCCCGAAGCTCTTTGTTGAAATTGTTTGTAATCATAGACACACTCTCCTTTCAAGGTGGTGTGTCTATTGTCGTTGAAAGGAGACATCCATGCAATTATTATCGCAAGTTTTTTCCATAAAAATGCTTTATAGACAGCTAATTACAATCACTCTTTCCATTTATAAAAACTTTTCATTAGGTTTGTTATGCAAAGCTTTGCATAACAAGCCGGACGAGAGCATTATTGTAGGAGGTAAGACAAAATGAGCGAGTTGAAACTGACGCAGCACCCGGAAATCACAGAGCTGCTTTCGGTATTGGAACAGAACGGCCTTCACAAAGAGCAGGACGAGGTAAAATGCCTTGCCGCCTATATCGACGAGATGGAAGGTCAGTTATCCGCCATGAATGAGGAACTGATGCAGATGCACCGGGAGATCAGCACCATTCGGGACAGTTCCCTGAAAGTTCGGTGTGAAAAACTGATTTCCAGTGCAGAAAAACAGCTGCGGCAGGCAGCAACAGCCATTAGGACGGTCAAGCATAACTGCCTTTGTATGGCGAGAAATGCCGTAGACACTTTTAAGGCAAATGGCAAGGCGGCCCTGCGCCGTGCGGCCTTTGCTATGAAGATTCCCAGCACGTTGGCCCTGCTGCAAGATATGTTGGAGCGGCAGGCGGCAAGTGCCCAAAAAACAGCCGAGCGCCTGGGCGACATTCAAGCGGAATTGCAGGAGGCCGGAACCCATATACAGCGGGCGGGCCGCACGCTGCTCGGAAGGCCAGAACCAGAAGATGCCGAGTATGAACAAAATAAAGGTCTGCTTGGCAAGGCGCAGACCTTTATGGGACGAATGTGTGACAGCCTTTCGAGTATGGCTGCCCGGACGGCGCAGTTGATGGACCGACTGACCGCTGAGCGGGAAACGCCGGATTCCCGCCAATCCGTCAAAGAAGCGCTGCGGGACCTGCAAGCGGAGCAAAAGTACGGGGAAGATTTCCCCGTTCCCGCTGAACCGATTCGGTAAGGGGGCACAATGGCAGACCTGAAAACAAGAAAAGCCGTCAAAGGAACCGTTAAGACCATTGACCGTGCGGCGGTTGCCGCTGAGCGCCTGAAGTCTGCCGCTGTCCGCACAAAGGATGCCGCTGAGCGCAACGCCGCTCCTGCGGAGACTTCTTCGCAGGAGTACGGCGCTCAGAAGCTGGAGCGCACGGCGCAGGGTACGGTCTCAGAACTGGGCTTTCAATTCCGGAAGCGAGGCCGCCGTGGCTTTTCCAATGCACGGCGAAATGCGGACAAGGCAAGGGCGCAAATGCAAAAATGCAGGGATGTACTGCGGGAAAACAAGCCGAAGAAAGCGGTGCAGGCTCCCCATACGCCCAAGCCCGCAAAAACGGTGCGGACAGGTGCTCGCCCCGTACAGCGGGCCGGCCGCATCGTCATAAAGCCGCCACCTATCGGTTCCGGAGCGGCGCAGGCGGCCAAGGCTGCCGCAAAGACGGCACCAAAGGCGGTGCAGACGGTCAAGGCTGCGGCAAAGGCCGCTGTGCAGACAGTCCAGCGCACTGCCAGAGCAACAGTCTCTGCCGCAAAGGCGGCTATCGCCGGGGCAAAGGCTGTCATTGCCGCTCTCGCAGCGGGCGGATGGGCAGCAGTGGCGATCATCCTCGTTCTTTGCGTGGTCGGGCTGATTGCCAGTTCCTGCTTCGGCATCTTCTTCTCCGGCGAGGACAGCGGCACAGGGCAAACCATGCGGCAGGCCGTGCAGGAGATCAATGCCGATTATCAATCGCAGATTGATGCCGCAAGGGCAGACAACACCTATGACGAACTGGAAATGTCCGGCTCCCGTGCTGTCTGGCCGGAGGTGTTGGCCGTTTATGCGGTGAAAACCACCACCGACTCTGACGATCCGCAGGAGGTCGCCACGGTGGACGATGCCAAGAAAGTCATCCTCAAGGATATTTTCTGGCAGATGAACGACCTGTCTTCCCGCACCGAGAGCAAGACGGAGGAAGTCATCACCGAAACCGACGACGGCCACGGGAACATCGTGGAAACCGTCACGACGGTCACACGCACCTATCTCTATATCACGGTCAGCCACAAGACCGCCGAGGAAATGGCTGAGCAATTCAATTTCATCGCCGACCAGCGGCAGCAGCTTTCCGAACTGCTTGCCGAGGAAAACCGCAAATTGTGGTCATCCGTTCTCTACGGCATCTACTCCGGGGACGACGCTATTGTCACGGTGGCGCTGTCGCAGGTCGGCAATGTGGGCGGTCAGCCCTATTGGTCATGGTACGGCTTCGGAAGCCGTGTGGAATGGTGTGCTTGCTTTGTCAGCTGGTGCGCCGATCAGTGCGGCTATATCGACACGGGTGTCTGCCCGAAATTTGCCGGTTGCGGAAATGGCGTGCAGTGGTTTCAGGAGCGTGGACAATGGCTGGATGGCTCCGCCGAGCCTGTTCCCGGCATGATTATCTTCTTCGATTGGGACAACAAGGGCGGCTCCGGTCCCCAGGACGGAGAGGCGGACCATGTGGGTATCGTCCAGAAGGTGGAGAACGGAATCATCTACACCGTCGAGGGTAATTCCGGAAATCTCTGTCGGGTGAACCGCTATTCTGTGGGACAGTATGAAATTATGGGCTACGGTGTTCTGCGCCCGTAACCGTAAAAAAGAAAATGGTGTCACCCCACTGGGTGGCACCATTTTTATCAAAAGCAACGCAGCAAACGAATTGACGATAACGCATCAAACGCTATAATGGACTTGACATCAATTATTGGGGACGGAAATGATACGGACATTTCGTAAATCTAACCCATTTGCGATACCGCCGCCAAAAGCTGTTGGTATTGGGGCGTTTCCGGAAAACCTGACGGAGACGGTGACGGCGTAACTTCTGTTGTCAGCGCCGGTGCAAGGAAGCAAATGCTCTGGATCACCCGCATTTTGTGCTCCAAGGAAGAATGGACATAGACCTGAAGCGTGGTGCGGACATCCGCATGGCCCAGCATCTCACTCAGGCTCTTGACATCTACCCCACGCTCCACGCAGCGGGAGGCGTATGTGTGCCGCAACATATGGAAATTTCGGTACGGGATGCCCGCTGCTTTCAGCAAGGTTCGGTATTGATATTGCATTGTCCGTGGCTCCATCGGCGCACTTTTCCCAGTCAGGAGATAGTTTTCTCCGTTTGGATGGGACTGGATGATCTTTTTCAGAAGGGCGGCCATGTCCCCCGGCAGGGGGATAGTACGCCGAGCGCTGTCACTTTTGGGCGGTAACACCATCAAGCAAGTACAGTCCCCGCTGCGGATGCGCTGTACAGTTTTGGTGATGTGGATCACACCATTTCGCAGGTCAATATCTTTATATTGTAAGGCGCACAGTTCTCCGAGACGCAGGCCGGTGTTAAGCGTCAGCAAAACGCCGATACCGGCGGTCGTCGGCTTGTCCATGATCTTCTGCGCCAAACGCTGGATCTCGTCCGGATAGAAGATGTCGATCTGCTTTCGTCGATATGCAGGCAGCTCCACGGCCAACCCCGGACTGGTGCAGTCCAGCTTTTTGGCGCTGTATCTCAGGATGGACTTCAAAAGCACGCCCACGTCTCGGGCACTTTTCCCGGAGAGACCGCCTTTTTGTAGGCGGAGAAGAAAATCGGAAATTTGATTCGCCGTCAGCTGGCATACAAGCACTACTCCCAAAGCGGGCAGAATATAATGTTCCAGCATATAAGCATACCGGGCAAGCGTAGATTGCTTCAGCTTATCCTGTTTATCCGTAAGAAACCGCTCTGCTGCCTGATCCAGCGTGAGCGAGGAGGTCCCCACCGGCGCTTTTTGACAAGCGTCCAGGCATTTTTGGCGTTTTGTGCGGCACTCCCGATAGCTGCTGGCATAAACATAGCCATACTCAGCCCTGCCGGAGGGCGAGTGGCCCCGGATATACCGCCCCTCCCAGCGCCCATCCTTGCGCTTGTAAATATTTTCTCCACGTTTTGGCATATAGGCCCCTCCTTGACGATGTTTTTGACGGCGTATTTTACTTGCATCTGCTGTTTCGACCGATACAATTCAACACAAATGTGCTGAAACGGAGTATCACTATCACACGCATTTGTAATTTGCATGAAATTTTGCTAAATTCCGGCAATACGGTCATTGACTTTTGCGGGAAGTGTCGATATAATATAGGCGATTAGGTGGACTTCGGTATCGCAAATGGGTTAGATTTACGAAGGCCCAAGTCCCGGATTTCTATTCTATCATTTCCAACAAAGACCAAGTTGATTCTCGAAAACAAAATATGCGAGTCCGATGATGCTGCACGGCGGTCATCCGAGCCGGAAACGGTCAGGTGATTGCCTAAAAGGAAAGGGGTGCAATGCCCCATGCGGTCGGCACTGTAAGCGCAAGGATATGATCGAGGCGGAAAACCGCTGGGGCGAAAGCCCGTCATTGCGAGAAATCGTGAGAAGGTAGATCATGGACGCAGAGGAAAATCCTCGTGGCGCAAGTCAGTAGAATTGTGTAGTTTAGGATTCCGGGCAGCGGGCGCTCTCTCCGTGTGCTATATGGCAGGAGTGTACGCTGATGACCCATTATGGGTTTATCGGCGTATTATTTTTACCATTTACGAACACGGAGGAGGTGTGCCCCTATGGGGAAGGTCGCAGGCGCTCAGAATTTTGATGGCAGGAACTGGCACGAACAGCATATCGCAAAGCGGACACGGGCGGCTCTGGACGAGCAGGACCGGGCCTTTGCGGAGCGTCATGCCGGGGATACGCTGGCGGAATTGGCCTGTTATCTGCGGCGCTGCGCCGAACATTGGGGACGGTCCCCTGCCCCATGTGAGATCGTCGGCGGAAGCTACATTGCCGAGCGGTTCGGCAGTTGGTCGGACGCTCTGCGGGCGGCGCACCTGAATCCTGCGTACAGCCACCCGCATAACCGGTCCAATGGCCGATATCAACGGGAAAAGAAACGCCAAATCGAGCTGTACCGGGTGGAACGGGACGCCAAACGGGCGGAACGGGAAAAGAAAAATCTGGAGCGCCAGCGGGTCAACGCCGCACGGGCGGCGGCCAAGCAGGCGGACGAGCCTTGCGAAGCCGAGCCGACAGAGGCCGCTCTCTGAACGGCAAGCAATTTCGGTAAGCACGTTGCCAAAGCGGCAGCGAGTTTATAATAAAAATTCTCTAAGGAGGAAAACAACATGAAGAAAAGACTTTTGTCTCTGATCATGGCTGTCATGATGGTTGTTGTGCTGGTCGTCCCGGCCGCAGCTGCCACCACGGACACGACCAGCGGCGGCACGGTGACCGTCTACGTCACCTACGGCATGTTCCAGGACGAGGGGATCGGCACCTACCCGGCCTATAAGGGCGGCCTGCCGACTTCCGACAACATCGATGCCAACTTCTACATCAACGCTTATACCCTGAGCATCAGCAGCATCGAGACCGACTACATGGCGACCACGCAGGGGCTCTATGGTGTCCCCGATACCAGCGTATCCTATTTCAAGACCCCGAACGTGCTGGATGCCATTCTGGCTACGTTTTTCGAGAATGGCATTGACATCACCGATACTAATGCCGTGAACGCCGGCTGGGATTCCAAGCCTGTCGCCGGCAATCCCGGCGGGTATATTCATGGCGTAAGCCCGGAATATACCACTGTCAAGATTCAGAGCGGTGTTGTTGTCGATGGTGTCAGCTACACTGTTTACACGGGCAACGGCTGGAACATCGCCTGCGGCACCAGCGCATCCAATATCAAGGCTCTTGATGCCTATGGCACCAGCGTGGAGCTGACGGACGGTATGATCATCGTCTTTGATTACAGCCCCTATGTGATTTACGAAGCCGAATAACACCAACTGCAAAGAGGGGTGGGGCGGACATCCGTCCGCCCCACCCCTCTTCTTGCGTGGAATTTAGATGGGAGTGTAGGTGACACACATTTTATGAAAAAACGCCTTTTTGCAGGCTTGCTGGCAGCGGTTATGATGCTTAGCTTGCTGCCAACAAGTGCCTTTGCCGCAGAGGAGACGGACAGCGCAGCTTCTGACACCGAGCAGACAGAAACGCTGCAGCCAAGTGAAAATACAACAGATGTCCAAGATGTTTCCGACACGGAATTGCCCACGGTAGCCCCGACCAGTAGCGAATCGTCCCTTTCCGTGACGGACTTTTCTTTTTATGAGGTTCGTACCGGAAATGACGGATACTACAATGAGACATCAACGGAGAATCCCACCCAGCTTGTCTTGGAAGACGGAGAGTATGTTATTTACGCACCGCTCACAAAATTGATGGACCTGACCAAAAGATGGGATCTGCGTGTCGAAGCTCCGGAGAGCTACACCGACACGTTTTCTTTATATTATCTTACATATCGGGATCTGAGCGGCAAGGGTAATTGGAGTGATACTGCCTATTCCGTAAAAGCAGCATCTGCCCCGTACACAACGAAGGACGGGAAAGAGGTCCAAAGCGTTCAAACCGATTATATGTCCATGATGCTTACGAAGGATGCGGATGGGACGAATTTTCTATGGTGTGAAACCATGACCCTTTTTTGGACAGAAAACGGGGAACAAAAGACCTGCGACATTCATATTCGCCCCTACTGCGATATGGAACATCCTACTCAGTTCCATATCATGAACCTTACCGATAAAAAGAATTTCACCTTAGAACAGGTGGATGAGAATACATACAAGACACAAGTCGTGGTTGGAAAAGAAGCCATGGTGCAGCTAGTGCGAGCAGATGATCGCCTGGCGGTACGCTGGGATGGCGTCGAACAGGCGAAAAGCGGATGGACTTTGGATAACTCAGAGGTCGGCACCAAAACCCATACGATTGAATTAAGCGACAAAAAAGGCGAGGCTGAGTCACGGACTTATCAGCTGATCGTCGAGACGGTCGCATGGGAAGCTGACTATACTCCAAAACTGGATGAAAATAATTCAACAAATAAGGGAAAAGCAACGCCGCCCTATCGAATTACAACGCAGGATAAAGCCACCCTGAAAATGGTGCTTGATGAAGCGCAGGCCCAGGCAATTCAGGAAGCAGGCGGATACACCAGCTACAGCTGGACAGTGTATGGGAAAGAAATGTCCACAACCGATACCTTCGTATTTGATACGACCTATAAGACGACCATAACGCAGGTAAAATGCACCATCACCAATACTGTACACGGTATGGAATGGTCCAAGACGTTCGTTCTTATGGTCGTCAACCAAATGCCGAATGCTATCGACTACACGCCGATCGTTAAAGTGACCAACACAGGCGTAAGTGAATACACGATGGGCCACACAGCGAGTAAGTTGACAGCAGAGGTCGTCAAAGAAGACTATACCCCCGGTGGAAATATGATTCGCTACCAGTGGTACAGCAAGGCGGAAGGTGCCACCAAGTGGACAGCCATTGCCAAGGATGGAACAGCCAATGTGTATTTCCCCCTGACCAACGAAGTGGGGACGACGACCTATTGCTGTGTTGCACGACTGATTTACTCGAACGCAAAAGTCCCCACCACCGTCCCGGAGGATGCCTGCGTCACCATCACCGTAAAGCCCCGGGAATGGGCTCCTGAGACGGGCATCACCGGCAGCGGCACATCGGATGATCCGTACATTCTGCGGAATGCAGAGAGCTTTGCAGCCGTGCGGGACGAAGTGAACGCCGGTATTTCTTTCAATGGCGCTTATTTCAAAATGGCAGCAGATGTGATCCTGCCTGCAGACTGGGAGCCGATGGGCGGGCTGAAAGACCCCACTGTAATTGGTGACCTCAATAGGGTTGGTGATATGGGTCGAAACCTGTATCCCTTCAGTGGCACGCTGGATGGAGACGGCCATATTCTAACGCTCAGCAAAGGCAGCAAGCCGCTTCTGGGCTTCGCACGGGAAGCAGTCGTCAGGAACCTGAATATTCAGGGTGAGCGCATCGAGGGCAACGGCCTGCTGCAATATTACGCAGTAGACTATGGCGATGATGGCCTGTATGCCACTGGTGTGCCCGACACCATCACCATTGAAAACTGCCATATCATCGGGAAAACCAATATTGCGAAGTCCGGCTTTCTGGGCGGCTATGCATCCGGAGCGAACACAGTCGTTATCAGCAACTGCTCCGTTGGCGAGGATGTGGTCATCGGTTGCGACAGGGATCAGGAGCGTATCGGTTCTCTGGCAGGCGACTTCAACGGAACCGTCGTGAACTGCACCAGCGCCGCCACCGTTTACGGCGTGGACCGTGTGGGCGGTCTGGTCGGCGCTAAGGGCCAGTCTATGGGCCTGTGCGATGTCATGAGCAGTTCCTTTACCGGTAAGGTCATTGCCACCGGCAACTATGTAGGCGGCATCATGGGTGCAGGCTATGTGGCCGATTCCGCCCCCAACTCCCCCTGGGCACGAATCATCGGCTGCTTTGTCAGCGGCAGCGTGGAAGGCAAGGACTATGTGGGTGGCATCACCGGCGGTGAACCCGGCGTGCTCCAGTGCTGGGGCAACGGCGCAGGCGTTATCAGCGACAATGTGTTCTACGGTACGCTTTCCGCCACCGGCAAGAATGTCGGCGCTATCGCCGGTAAGATCCGCTCTCTGAACAAATATACCGAGGTAGATAACAACTACTATTTAGACGGCTGCGGGGCCGAAAAGGGTATCGGTACCATCGACATGGTGGACACGACCTGCAAGGATTATCCCCCTGTCGAGGATGGCCGGTATGTCTGCTCCAGAGAAGGCTACACGGAGCCGTGCTTCCGAGAAGGCGATTTCAGCCGTGAGGACGATCCCCTCGGCGCAGATGCGGATAAGCTCGCCAAGGCTGTGACGGCCAAGGAACTGACGGACGGCACCGTTGTGGCGTGGCTGAACGGCTCTGACCACAGCTATCACAACTGGATCCAAGGCGAGAACGGCCCCGTTATCAGCGATAAGCCCGTAGCCTATGCGCTGGCCGTTTCCGGCGATTATAAGACCACCTACACCATTGGCGACGAACTGGACCTGACCGGCCTTGTGCTCACCGCCACCTGGACGGACGGCTCCACCACGGAGGTCGATCTGGCCGACGTGGAGATCACCGGCTTTGACACCAACCAGCGTGGTGAACAGACCGTGACGCTGGCCTACGGCGCTGCCAAGGTGACCATCACCGTCACCGTGCTGCTGCCTGCAGGCAAGGATATTACCGTGTCCTTCATGCTGCTGGGCGACTCCGCCCACGGCGACAGCGGCGACAAGCACACGCTGGCTGACAACAACCTCGAAACGTGGATCGACACCACGAAGGTCACGGTCAGCAACAACGCCACCGTGCTGGATGTGATCCTGGCTGTTTGTGGCGACAGGTTCGACATCAAGAATGAAAGCGGCAACTACATTCAGGCCATCACCCCCAAGGACGGCACGGAGCTGGCCGAGTTCACCAACGGCAATCTCTCCGGCTGGATGTATACCCTCAACGGCGTACACCCCAATCTGGGCGTGGCGCAGCAGTACCTCAACGAGGGCGATGTAATCGTGTTCCACTACACGGATGATTACCTGAAGGAATACGAGGCCGAGCAGAACCGCACCAAGACCGCCGAAGAAGTCATCGCCATGATCGACGCCATCGGAACGGTGGACCTCAGCAAGGCCGGTGCTATCAGCGCCGCCCGGTCCGCCTATGACAAGCTGACCGACGCCGAAAAGGCTCTGGTCACGAACTATGATGTTCTGGTGGAAGCCGAGGCGGAATATGCCCGTCTGGCCGCCGAGCAGGGCAAGAAACTCCACAACATCTACACCACCACCGGCGACTACATTTCCGGCCTTGGTACGCCGGATGTGGGCTCCATCGGCGGCGAGTGGATGGTCATTGATCAGGCCCGCTCCGGCCGCACGGTCCCCGACGGCTACTATGAGAAGGTCGTGGAATATGTGCAGAAGCACGCCGACGAGAACGAGCGGCTGCATCGTGCGAAGTCCACGGACAACTCCCGTATCATTTTGGCCCTGACCGCTATCGGCAAGGATGTGACCAATGTTGGCGGCCACAACCTCCTGAAGGGTCTGGACAGCATGGATTACATCCAGACGCAGGGCATCAACGGCCCCATCTGGGCGCTCATCGCTCTGGACAGCCACAACTATCCGACCTCCGGTGATGTGACCCGTGAGAAGCTGATTCAGGTGATCCTGGATGCCCAGCTTCCGGGCGGCGGCTGGAACCTCAGCGGCAACGACGCAGATCCTGACATGACCGCAATGGCCATTCAGTCTCTGGCTCCCTACTACAAGGAGAACGATGCCGTGAAGGCCGCTGTGGACAAGGCACTGGATGTGCTGTCCGAGCTGCAGCTGGCTACCGGCGGCTTCGGCAGCTGGGGCACCGAGAACAGCGAGTCCTGCGCTCAGGTCATCGTTGCGCTGACCGCTCTGGGCATCGACCCGGCCAAGGACAGCCGCTTCATCAAGAACGGCCTGACGATTCTGGATGCGCTGGCCAGCTACTATGTGGACGGCGGCGGCTTCCGCCACATCGCCAGCGGCGACCGTGACGGCATGGCCACCGAGCAGGGCTACTACGCTTTGGCTGCCTACTATCGCTTCCTCAACGGCCAGACCCGGCTCTATGATATGAGCGATGTGACGATCAAGGCAAACGACCAGCCCACCGACCCGACGACCCCCGTGACGCCTGCGACCGGGGATAATCAGCCGGTCGTGCTGTGGTTTGGTTCCGTGCTGATTTCCGGCGCTGCGATCCTTCTGCTGGCTCAGAAGAAAAAGAAAGTCCGGTAATCCCATTTAGGGCCTTTGCGCCGGGGCGCACTCATGCGTCCCGGCGCAATTTCAAACAACGTGCTGGATTTTAGGAAATGCCTATACAAATGAAGAACGTGAACTATCCCTAAGACCCATCATAGAAATCCATATTGGAATGTAGCGCAAACTGCCCGAATGGTGCGGTTTCTGCACTTACGCTTTGAACCGGCTCTGCTATGCCTTTGGCATGGCAGAGCCGGTTTTTGCTTTTGCGGAAGAAACTCTGAGGTGGTTCCCCAACCGGTTTAGAAAAGGCGTGCTCATTCACACCTTCCGGCGCAGGAGAATCCTTCCGCCTGTGCCGCTCCATGCAGACTGCAGCAAAGGCAGAAAATCTTCTGATTTTTCCGCATTTCGTCCCATAGCAAGCGGAAAATGTGCGGCCAATAGGTGCCGTGGCCCTCCTCCCTCAATATGAAACCCAAAATTCATATTGAAACGGAGGAAAATACTATGGATGGAAACCATCCGAAAAACAAAGGCACGCATCCACGCCGTGCAAAAGCGAAAGACAACCCCTACACGATTTACACAACCGGCTTCGATAACGACCATCCGAAGTACATTCTGGAGTTTACGGACGGCCAGAAGCGGTCGCTGCGGCTTGAAATAGATCAGGCGCTCTACGAGCTGTTTGACCAATTTGAACTGGAGGACAAGCGCTTTCTGAACGAGGTAGACCGGCACTATGAGCACATTGACCTGACCGAAGCCGAGATAGAGCATCGGGCAGCCTTCCCGAAGGAATCTCTGGAGGAAGAAATCGGCCGGGTGCTCCTCTACGAGGAATTACATAAGGGAATTGCACAGCTGACACAAACGCAGCAGCGGAGATTGGCGCTCTACTATTTCCACGGGCTTACCTATGAGCAGATTGCAGCAGCGGAAGGATGCCGGTATCAGGCCGTCCGGGATTCGGTGCGGTCCGCAATCCAGAAATTGAAAAACTTCATGAGTGAGTAACCTAACTATGGGGCGGCAGAAATCTTCCGCCGCCCCATCCCTGCATAACGAAAACCAAGAAGGGGCTATCTCACTTAGAGACAGCCCCTTTTCGTATACCTAAATTTGATTGCTATTTAGCCACCGGCAGCATAACCGCCGCCAATGTCTTCGCCCAAACCTACGCAGGTATACATCCAGCAAATCTCATCCCCCTGCTGCAGCGCATAGCGGGAGCAGCCGTAGTTGGGGAACCAGCCATTGACCTTGTACATCCAGCCGGACTGGCTGCCAACATCGAACTCATACAGATTCGCAATTCCTTCGACATAGGCACTGTTGTAAATCGGTGTCCAACTTGATTCCATGTGTATGCCCCGCTCCCGGCAGGTGCGCTGCAGTACGTCGAAGACGCTTTCGCCCTCGGAGAATGTTACCGTGGTCGTGTCAAGAATGATGCCATCGGAAGGAACGATTCCCTTTTTAGATTCTTTCACCTTGTCCATGTTGTCAAGGATCGTTTTGCAGGTAATGGAGATCGTGCAGGTATATTTCGTCGATGTATCGACTTCGGCATCTTCCGGCTCCGCAGGTGCGGGCTTTCCATCCGGTACCGGGTCGGTTTGGTATTTATCCTTTCCCGTTGAGGGGTCAATCTCCTGCTTACCGCTTGTAGAAGGCGTTTCCTGCGCACTGTCAGACGGCGTCGTATCCTCCGGTTTCTCCGTATCCGTGGATTCATCTGATGGAGTATCCGTATCAGAGGGTGTCTGCACTTCCTCCCGCTGCGGAGGATCAGGGACATTATCAGCAGGCTTACCGCTTTGACCAAACGAAAAGGCCACCACAGACGTGACCAGCACCGCAACGATCAGTGCAGCACCGATTCCAATGGACAGCAGTTTTTTCTTCTTTGGCTTTTCCGGCTCCGGCTGCGGTTCCAGATGCGGTTCTTCAAACAAGCTCATACTGTGTCTCCCTTCTGCAGGTAGATTTTCTGCTACACAGACGCTTTTTAGATTGGACAGCAGTTAGGTATAATAATCAATTACTATTATACATATTCTAATAATAAAATCAATATTAATGCTGTGGTTTGCAAAGAATTCCTGCCTGTATTGCATGGCAGATAAAAATTTTTCAAATCGTGCCTTGTAAAATGGGCTTTGAGTGAGGAAGAAGGTAGAGAGACAGAAACTCTCTACCTTCTCTCTGCTTGTGCGGCGAGTGGTCAAGTGTACCTTGACAACCCCATACCCATTCATCAAGTACATTCCCATAGGCGATGCGATGAGCAGAAGCTACCTTAGCAGCTGCGCCATGACCTGCCGGATGAAACAACCAGACCGCACCTCATGTTGATTTTCTGTCTGCGTTTTGCTTCTGCCGGTAGCGAGCGAGAAAAGCGGCTATCAGCGCACGGCGGCTCCGTGTGTGGCCATGACCGCCTGTGGGGGCGATACTCCTGTCCGGCCATAAAGTCGAGCGTTGAAGCGGTTTCTGCCGTAGTCCGTCGTAACAAGTGGGGGCAGCTCGGAGAGATCCTCGGAGGGGTGCAATTCCCGTGGAGCCGACAGCCATCGGCCGCTTGATGATTTCCTGTGCAGGTGGGGCGTCGAGGACAAATGACCTGCAGCAATGATGTATAACCGGCTGGGAGAAATGCTACTTTCTCCCGGCCTTTACTTAGCCGAATCGAATACGGCATCATTTGTGAAAGCGGAGGTGAACCAGCTTGACCAACGAAGAACTGAACACGGCCTTATATGAAAAGATGTTTTCCGAACAGGAGACTTACCGGGCGTGGCTGCTTGCCCAACCACCGGAAGAAATTCTGAATCACACCTATGAATATACCGTGCGGGAAGATATTCTGATGTCTCTGGAATACAACAGCCTGCCGAACACACAGGTGCAGGCGTTGCTGAAATCCCCCAGTCCCCTTGCAGATGTGTTTGCAGCATGGGAGGACCGGGAGACAAGCTATATGGAGGAAATCTGGCAGACTGTCACAGGCCGAGCCAAAGAGGAGACACAGAAGTTCCGGAACGCACAAAAAGAGCGATAACAGTAAAGACCGGTTGGGAAAGCCAAGCGGTCTTCTTTACATAGCCGCAGCAAACGGCAATGAAGGAGGTTTTACATGAGCCGCAAATATTTACGGGGCGAGATCTACTACGCCGACCTCGACCCCGTTGTCGGATCAGAACAAATGGGGACACGTCCCGTGCTTATCCTTCAAAACAATGTTGGAAACCATTTTGCGAGGACGGTCATCGTTGCACCGATCACCAGCCGCATCCATACAAAATCAAAGATACCCACACACAGCTACATCGGCATGATCGGCAGTATGAAATATCCCTCGGTGGTCATGCTGGAACAGCTGCGCACCCTGGATAAGCGCCGCATCGGTTACTATATCGGCAAACTTCCCGAAGAAAAAATGCAGGATGTGACCAGAGCGCTGTGCGTCAGCCTTGCCATCCGCCAGAATACAGCGAAAGGAATGTGAACCGCAATGGAAAAATTGTTTACCCGGAAGGAAGCCGCCGAACTGCTGGGAATCAGCATCACAACTCTGGATGCGGCAAGGAACAACGGTCTCATCGCCTATGTGCAGTATGTTCCCAATGGCTGCGTTTTCTTTACCAGCGCCAGTCTCCAGGAATACGTTGCCAAATGTACGCACAGAGCAAAGCCTATGGAGAAGAAAACGACCTACCGCAATGTGCGGAAGGACCATCGGCACGACTGATGCCCAATTACCTGCGCCCGCCCTTCCATAGTTTTCTCCATTGAAATGCAGCACGTTAAATTCGGAAAGTTTTCAGTGGAAGATGATGTCAGTCCATAAGGCAAGCCTACTATTCCTTCTGCCCCGTAAAGTTCAATCCCAATTCGATGTAGAGATAAACCGGAGCGATTGATTAAGGGAATATCTGTATCAAGAAATATTTTTTATTTTTCTTCATATAATGGTGAAAACAGTATGTTCTCTTAAATCTTCTGGAGCAAAAGTGTGAATTTGACGAAAAATTTTTATAATTTTTTGTACCAATATATTGCATAAAAAATTATGATGTGATATTATTACGGTGAGGTGATGACTATGCTCCTGAAATTCACAATTGAAAACTTCGAAGTCTTTCAGAAGCCAGTTGAATTGAGTATGGAGGCAAATCTGCATACTCGGAAGTTTCTTTCTAACGTCATACAGAGCAGTCAAGGAAACGCACTAAAAGCATTGGCCATATATGGGCCGAATAACACAGGTAAAACCTGCACCATTGAAGCTATTGTAGCTTATCGTGATGTGCTGCTCAACCGCCCATTCCGATTTAGTGCCAACGTATTCTCAGGATCTAACGTAGTGAGGCTTGGAGCTGAATTTCTATCAGATGGGACAAGGTTTACCTACTCCTTTGATTACGACACAAACGCAGAAGCATATCAAAGAGAACATTTTGGGCGTATTGAGATTGATGAATATGGCAACAGAAAAGAGATCGTGTACTTTGAACGTGACACCCAAAGTAAAACATCCTATAGCATTGATGCCAAGCTAAGAGATATCATTGGGTTATCTTCAAAAGACAGCATTCTAATTTATGCCTTTGACACAAGCGATTTTCCTTTACTGGACGAGGCAAAACGTGTGCTTAGAAAACTTGCAGATAGCATTGTATTTCTGAACATGAACCAGATCAGTCCACTTAAAACAATCGAGGTCCTAAAAAAGCCGGATACCATTGAAGCAAAAAAAGTTGTCAGCTTAATCAAAGCTGCAGATTTGGATATTGACGATTTCCAGTATGCCGAATCTATCGAAATTGAATTCAAATCTGATGACGATAAGGACGAGCGGTTGAAAAAGGCAATTCAAAATGCAGACCAACTGATGGATCAGTTGCGGCTTATTTCTGTTCATCGAGGCAAACCGCTGCCGAGTATTAAATTTGATTCGAGTGGAACAAAGAAAATTGTTGCGTTGGCAAGTTATATTGTTGAGGCCCTTGAAAAAGGGAAAAT